>Ga0207865_100297_pt1 | contig 57725 bp, 55 predicted proteins | sample HigsolmetaAR204D_FD_184836 | JGI IMG/M metagenome (GOLD analysis project Ga0207865, IMG submission 184836) | Ionic liquid and high solid enriched microbial communities from the Joint BioEnergy Institute, USA - AR20-4-D (SPAdes) (version 2) ...
CGCCTTTGCGGCAGCCACGGCGCGCCCATGGTGGCGCAGGGCGGCAACACCGGCATGTGCGGGGGCGCCACGCCGGACGACGGCGGGCGCGCGGTCGTGATTTCGCTGGCGCGCATGAACCGCGTGCGCGGCATCGATACCGACAACGACACCATCACCGTCGAGGCCGGCTGCATCCTGCAGGCCGTGCAGGACGCCGCGCGCGAGGCGGGCCGGCTTTTCCCCTTGAGCCTGGGCGCCGAGGGCAGCTGCACCATAGGCGGCAACCTGGCTACCAACGCGGGCGGCACGGCGGTGCTTCGCTATGGCAACGCGCGCGAGCTGGCGCTGGGCCTGGAGGTGGTCACGCCCCAAGGGGAGATCTGGGACGGCCTGCGCGGGCTGCGCAAGGACAACACCGGTTACGACCTGCGCGATTTGTACATAGGCAGCGAAGGCACGCTGGGCATCATCACGGCGGCCACGCTCAAGCTCTATCCGCTGCCGGTGGCGCAGTGCACCGCCATGCTGGCATTGGAAAGCATCGACGCTGCCGTGGCACTGTTGACGCGCGCGCGCGCGGGCTTCGGCGCCGCGCTGACCGGCTATGAACTGATGGCCGGCGATTGCCTGCAGTTGGTGGTGCAGCAATTCCCGCAGCAGCGCCTGCCCTTCGAGGGCGAATCGGCGCGCGCGCCGTGGTTTGCGTTGCTGGAATTGTCCGACAGCGAGAGCGAAGACCATGCGCGGCAGCGCTTCGAGGCGGTGCTGGGCGCGGCCATCGAGGACGGCCTGGTCATCGACGCAGCGATCGCCGAGAACCTGTCGCAGAGCAAGGCGATGTGGCACCTGCGCGAAAGCATCCCGCTGGCCGAAGCCGAGCAGGGCAAGAGCATCAAGCACGACGTCTCCATCCCCATTTCGCGAATCGCCGAGTTCGTGCATACCACTAACGCCGCGCTGCAAAAGCGCTTTCCCGGCGTGCGCAACGTGATCTTCGGGCACCTGGGCGACGGCAACCTGCATTACAACGTCGCGCGCGCCCAGGGGCAAAGCGAAGCCGAGCTGCTTGCCCTGCAAGCAGAGATTTATTCGACCGTGCATCTCAGCGTGCACGCGCACCAGGGGTCGATCAGCGCCGAGCATGGCATCGGCCAGCTCAAGCGCGACGAACTGCCGAACTACAAGAGCGAGGTCGAGCTGTCCCTCATGCGCCGCATCAAGCAGGCGCTGGACCCGCAGGGACTGATGAACCCCGGCAAGGTGCTGCAGGCGTAACCACGCGCTGCGGCGCGCCTGCCGGCGGTGCAGCGGCAGGCGCGCAACTGCGTCCTGCGCCATCGACCGTCACAGATCTTCGTGCCTCGTTACAAAAAGTTGGCGACGTCAGGCCGGCTGGGCCCGTAGGCTTGCCGCTGCTTTTGAATCAGGTGCATCGGGAAAGTCCATGGAGTTTGCCTGGGCCGCAGGCCACGCCGTCCCACCTACCTTCATTTCTCGTCGCTCGCACGATGCCGCGATGATAGGCGTGTCGCGGCGATGAGGCGGCTGCTGCTGCGTTTCGTCCTGGGCGGCCTGCTGTTCCTGACGCTGTCGCGGCTGGGCCTGTCGGCCTGGCAATGGGACCGGGTCGTCCAAGCCGGTGGGCTTTGGCCAGTGCTCGCCGGCGGGCTGCGCATCGACCTGGTCATGCTGGGCATGATGACCGTGGTTCCGGCGGCCCTGTCACCTTGGTTGGGGCATCGCCCGGGCGCCGTGGCGGCCGCCGCCTGGTGGCTGCGCCTGTGCTGGCTGTTGCTGGTGCTGCTGGAAGTGTCGACGCCGCAGTTCCTGGCGGAGTACGACACCCGCCCCAACCGCCTGTATTTCGAGTACCTGGTTCACCCGCACGAAGTGGCCGCCATGCTCTGGCATGGCTACAAGCTCCAGATCGGCATTGCCCTGGCGGCGCTGGCGGCGTTCATGTGGCTGGGGGCGTGGCTGCTGCCGGTGCGCGGCCGGGTCGATGCGCGCATGGGCATGTGGCGGCGCCCGGTCGTTTCGCTCGTGCTCGTGGCCGTGGCCGTGATGGCCATCCGCGGCACGCTGCAGCACCGGCCCATCAATCCCTCGACGGTGGCGTTCAGCAGCGACGCCATGGTCAACGCGCTGGCGCTCAATTCCTTCTACAACGTCACGCATGCGGCCTACCGCATGAAAGACGAGCGTGCCGCCGACGCCTTGTATGGCGAAATGGATCCGGCCGAGAGCACGGCCATCGTGCGCGCCGCGGCAGGGCTGGGCGGCCCACCCATGGATGTGCGCATCCCCACGCTGCATCGCCAGGTCGCCGGCTCGCGCCGAGACCGGCCGCTGAACCTGGTCATCATCGTCGAGGAAAGCCTGGGCGCGCAGTTCGTCTCAAGCCTCGGCGGCCGTGACCTGACGCCGAACCTGGATGCACTGGGCCGCCAGGGCTGGATGTTCGGCCGGGCCTACGCGACGGGCACGCGTTCGGTGCGCGGCCTGGAGGCCCTGACCACGGGCTTTTTGCCGACGCCGGCCGAGGCAGTGCTCAAGCTGCCGCGCGCGCAGTCCGGGTTCTTCACGATCGCGGGATTGCTGGGCGAACACGGCTATCACTCGCGCTTCGTCTACGGCGGCGAGGCGCATTTCGACAACATGCGCGGCTTCTTCCTCGCCAACGGCTTCGATGAGGTGGTCGACGGCAGGCGCTTCGTCGATCCGGTGTTCACGGGATCATGGGGGGCGTCGGACGAGGACATGTTCCGGCAGTTGGACCGGCTGCTGAGGGCCGGCGGCGACCAGCCGACTTTCACGCTGGCCTTTACCGTGTCCAACCACTCGCCTTGGGAATATCCGCCGGGGCGCATCCAGCCGGTGGGCGACCCGGCAAGCAACGAGAACGCCGTGCGCTATGCGGACTGGGCGCTGGGGCAGTTCTTCAAGGTGGCGCGCGGGCGGCCGTACTGGCGCAATACCTTGTTCCTGGTCGTGGCCGACCATGACGCGCGCGTATTCGGCGCCAACCTGGTGCCCGTTCGCCACTTCCAAATCCCGGCGCTCATCCTGGGCGCCGACGTGCGGCCGCGCCGCGACGACCGGCTGGTCAGCCAGATCGACTTGGCCCCTACGCTGCTGTCGTTGATGGGCATCGATTGCGTCCATCCCATGCTTGGCCAGGACCTGACGCAGCGCAGCCCCAACCGCGCGATGATGCAGTACGGCGACAACTATGGCTACCTGAAAGGCGACGAGCTGGTCGTGCTCGAGCCGGACAAGGCCCCGCGCCAGTTTCGCTACATGGTGCCGGACAGCTATCACGAAAGGCCGCTGGACCCCGCGCTGGCGCGCGAGGCGCTTGCCCACGCCACATGGCCCAGCTGGGCCTATAGCGAGGAACGCTACCGCCGGCCGCTGCCGTCGGGCGTGCGTCGCGCCGCGGGCGGTGGCGACTGCAACGGGGCGGGCCCGCCTGGCCCGCCCGCGTCACAGGCCTGTGCCCGGGGGGATCAGCCGCGCGCCGGCAATACCGTGCCGGCGCACTCGCCGAACCCAATCCGCGGGTAGCCGGGCTTGCCGCAATAGGCGCGAATGATGATGCGGTCGCCGTCTTCCAGGAAGGTGCGGCGCTCGCCCCAGGGCAGCTCCAGGGGACGCTTGCCGCCATCGGTCAGCTCCAACAGCGAGGCGGCTTCCTCAGGCTGAGGGCCGGACAGCGTGCCGGTGCCCAACAGGTCGCCGGGCTGCAGGTTGCAGCCGTTGACGGTGTGGTGCGCCAGCAGCTGCGCGACCGTCCAGTAGGCATGGCGGAAGTTGCTGCGCGACAGCTGCGCGGGCGGCGCATCTTGCCCGCGCGATTTTTCCGTGCTGATGAGCACTTCCAACTCGATGTCGTAGGCGCCAGCGCTGCGCACCTGCGGGCTGTCCAGATAGGGTAGCGGCTGCGGATCGCCATCCGGGCGCGACCATGCGGTGCGGAAAGGCGCCAGCGCTTCGGCCGTGACGATCCAAGGCGAGATCGTGCTGGCGAAGTTCTTCGACAGGAAGGGGCCGAGTGGCTGGTATTCCCATGCCTGGATATCGCGTGCGGACCAGTCGTTCAAGATGCACATGCCGAAGAAGTGCTCGTCGGCCTGTGCCACGGCGATGGGTTCACCCTGCGCATTGCCGCGGCCGACGAAAATGCCCAACTCCAGCTCATAGTCCAGCCGCTTGCAGGGCCCGAAGCCCGGGGGCTGGCCTTCGGCGGTGGGGCGCGTCTGGCCGATGGGACGGGGAAATGCCTGGCCCGAGACGCCGATGCTGGAGACGCGTCCGTGGTAGCCGATGGGCACCCATTTGTAGTTGGGCAGCAGCGGCGCGTCCGGCCGGAACTGCCTGCCCACGGCAGTGGCGTGATGCACCGAGATATAGAAATCGGTGTAGTCGCCGATGTGCGCCGGCACGGTGTATTCCGCTTCAGATTGGTCGACCAGCAGGGGTTGGATCGTCGCCTGCAGGGGGCTGCCAGCGCGAAGCGCGCGCGACAGCGCCAGCCGCAACGCCGACCACGCCGGTTGTCCAAGCGCCATCAGGGCGTTGAGCGTGGTGCCGGTGCAGGCGGCCAGCGCTTGCGCGGCCTCGCCCTCGAAGGGATGTTGCGCGGCCAGTGCCGCCAGGTCGACGATTTGCGAGCCGATCGCTACCCCGGGGCGCCACGCTTCGTCGCGACCGCGGCGGCGGAAGACGGCGTAGGGCAGGTTCTGGATGGGAAAGCCGGTGCCGTCACCGTTGGCGCTGGGCACCCAGCTCTTGAGCGCGGGATCGTGGGTTTCGTTCAGTGCGGACATGGTCTCGTGGGGATATCGGAAACGGTCAGGCCGGCCGCCGCCGGCCCGCAGCACGGGCGCCGGTTGCGGCCGGGATGGCCTAGCGGCGCGACGGGTCGAAGTGCTTCTTCAGGCCTTGCCAGCAAAGATAGTAATCGGCCTGGCGTTGCGGCGATTCCAGCGCAGCCTGGGTGGGACGGATGACCCGGCGGGTCTCGAACATGAAGGCCATCGTATCGCGCAGCACCTGGGGCTTGGTCGTGTCGGCCGCCGAGGCTTTCTCGAACGTTTCCGCGTCCGGGCCGTGTCCGCTCATGCAGTTGTGCAGGCTGGCGCCGCCGGGCACGAAGCCTTCGGCCTTGGCGTCATAGGCACCGTGGACCAAACCCATGAATTCGCTGGCCACGTTGCGGTGGAACCAGGGCGGGCGGAAGGTGTCCTCCATGGCGAGGATGCGCGGGGCGAACGCCGCAAAGTCCACGTTGGCCGTGCCCGGCGTGTCCGACGGCGAGGTCAGCACCGTGAAAATCGAGGGATCGGGGTGGTCGTAGGAAATCGAGCCGATCACGTTGAAGCGGCGCAGGTCGTACTTGTATGGGTAGTGCGTGCCGTGCCAGGCGACGACGTCAAGCGGGCTGTGGTCGATGGCCGCGCGCCACAACCCGCCGCTGAACTTGGCGATGAGTTCGAAGTCGCCTTCCACGTCCTCGTAGCAGGCAACCGGGGCGAGGAAATCGCGGGCATTGGCCAAGCCATTGGAGCCGATCGGTCCCAGCTCGGGCAGGCGCAGCGGCGCGCCGTAGTTCTCCAGCACGTAGCCGCGTGCCTGCCCGTCGGGCAGCTCTACGCGCACGCGCACCCCGCGCGGCAGCACGGCGATTTCCTGCGGCTCGACCTCCAGCACGCCCATCTCGGTGCACAGGCGCAGCCGGCCGAGCTGCGGCACGATCAGCAGCTCGCCGTCGGCGTCGTAGAAAAACCGGCCTTGCATGGAGCGGTTGGCGGCGTAGAGGTGGATGCCGACGCCGGCCTGCTCCAGCGGGCTGCCGTTGCCCGCCCAGGTCTGCATGCCATCGACGAAATCGGTGGGCGCCTCCGGCAGCGGCAGGGGGCTCCAGCGCATTTGGTTGGGCGTGACCGGATGCGTGCCGAAATCCGACAGCCAGCCGCGGGCCCCCGAATAGGCCTCGAACGGCTGGTGCATCGTGGCCGGCCGGATGCGGTACAGCCAGCTGCGGCGGTTTTCCGCGCGGGGCGCGGTGAACGCGGTGCCGGAAAGCTGCTCGGCGTACAACCCGTAGGCGACGCGTTGGGGCGAGTTGCGGCCGACCGGCAGCGCGCCGGGCAAGGCTTCGGTGGCGTGCGAATTGCCGAAGCCGGACAGGTAGTCCAGTGTCATGTCTGTTCCTCCAGGCGGTGTAGGGCGGCCGGGTCGTTGCCGCCCGGCCGCCTCGCATGCCCGCATTCTGGCGTTCCGGCCGTGTTTATGCCAGATGAATGTAAAAATAGCGGATATAAATTTCGTGAATAGTGGAGCGGCGCATGCGCTACCCCATCAAGGACCTGCGCAACCTGGACTTGAACTTGCTCTTGGTGTTCCAGCACCTGCTCGAGCAACGCAATATTTCCGCCGTGGCGCGCCTGATGGGCCTGTCGCAGCCGGCGGCCAGCAATGCGCTGCGCAGGCTGAGGCAGGCTTTCGGGGATGATCTCTTCGTGCGGACCGCGCAAGGCATGCAGCCCACGCCGCTCGCGGAGCGGCTGGCCGAGCCGGTGGGCGAGGCGCTGGCGTTGCTGACGCACATGCTGGCCGAGCGCGTGGACTTCGATCCAGCCGCCAGCACGCGGCGGTTTCGCATCGCCATGTCCGATGTCGGCGAAATCCATTTCATGCCCACGCTGATGCAGCGCTGCGCGCAGCTTGCCCCGCACGTGCGCATTGACTCGGTCAGGCTGACCGGCGCACAGCTGCGCCGGGAAATGGAATCAGGCCGCGTGGACCTGGCCATCGGCGCACATGACGACATGGGCGCGGGCCTGTTCCAGCGCATGCTGTTTCGCCAAGGTTATCTGACCCTGTACCGACGCGGACATCCGCGGGTCCGCGCGTCGATGACGCGCAAGGCCTTCGCCGCCGAATCGCATTTGATCGTTTCGCACGCCGCGCCGTACGGGCAAATCAACCAAGCGCTGGAACGCGCCGGCGTGGTGTTGGACAGGCATTGCAGCGTCCCGCACTTCGGCGCGGTGCCGTATATCGTTGCGTCTACGGACCTATTGGCCACTGTGCCGGAAAAACTCGCCCAGGACGCGGCCATGCGCTTCGGCCTGCGCACGTTCGAGCCGCCGATCGACGCTCCGTCGCTGCAAACCAATTTGTTCTGGCCGCGCCGGCTGCACCGTGACCCGGCCAACCAGTGGCTGCGCGGCCTGATCGTGGAAACCTTTTCGCGATAGCGTCATCGCGGCGGGGGCGTATCGGGCGTCCTCGCCGCGCGAGACGGCGTCAGACCTCGACGCGATCGACGTCGTAGGTGAACAGCCACTCGTAGCGCGCGCGCACGCGATCCTCGCTCCACTCGCGCTCGACGTAGGCGGCGGCGCCGGCGGCGTGGGCGAGCTCAGGGTTGTGGAAGCGCTTGGCGTTTTCCGCGGAGCCACGCACCACCCTGGCGGTCCGCTCCTTGCGGACGTCTTCGTAGCGTTGCAGCGCCAGCAGGGGATCGTCGCGATGCGCGTCCAGGCTGCGGGCGAGGATGTAGCCGTCTTCGATGGCCATGGCCGCGCCCGAGGCCAGCATGGGCAGTGTCGGATGGCAGGCGTCACCTAGCAGCGTCACGCGCGCACGCGTCCATTGCGTCATCGGCTCACGCACCATCAGCGCCCATTTGAAAGGCGTTTCCAGGCTGCGGATCAGCGTCTGCACGTCTTCGTGCCAGCCGGCGAAGTCGCGGGCGCATTCGTCCACCGACCCTTGCTGCGTCCAGGACTCGATCTGCCAGTCGTCGCGCTCCAGGATGCCGACGAAATTGACCAGTTTGCCGCGGCGTAGCGGATAGTGGATGACGTGGGCGCCAGGCCCGACCCAGTTCACCCCGTACGGTTCGCACAGGTGCGCAGGCAGCCGCTCGGCCGGGATGACGCCGCGCCAGGCCAGCGCACCGGAGAAGACCGGCTTGTCATCCCCGAAAAGCGCTGCGCGCACGCGCGAATGCACCCCGTCGGCGCCGACGAGCAGGTCCGCCGTCTCCACGCTGCCGTCGGCCAGCGTGACGCGCACGCCGCCGGCGCCCTGTTCGACACCTTCGACCCGGGCGTTGAGCCGTATCGCATCGGGCGCGGTCGCCAGCACCGCTTCGGCCAGCACCCGGTGCAGGTCGGCGCGATACACGGTCAGGTAGGGGTAGCCATAGCGCTGCACGGATTCGCTGCCCAGGTCGAACAGCGGCCAGGTCTGTCCCGTGCTCCATAGGCGGATGCGCTTGCCGGCGGCGGGGCAGGCCACCTCCATCAACGGCTTTTCCAGGCCGAGGTTGAACAGCGCGCGGTTGGCGTTGGCGCTTAGCCGATCGCCTGCATTCGCTGGATCATGTCCGGATCCTTGGCGGCTGCGGCCAAGGCGTCGGAAAGCTTTTGCACGATGTCACCGGGAACACCCGCCGGGGCCAGCAGGCCGAACCACGAATAGGCCTCGAAAGGCTTGCCGGTGACTTCGGTCACGGTAGGCACGTCGGGCAGTTGCGAGAAGCGCTGTGCGCCCGTCACGGCGTACGCGCGCAGCTTGCCGGCACTGATCTGCGGATACAGAAGGGTGACGGTGTCGAACAACACATCCACTTGGCCGCCCATCACATCGGTCAGCGCCGGTGCGCCGCCCCGGTAGGGCACGTGCAGCATCGGCGTGCCGGTGGCGTGCTTGAACATCTCGGCGGTGAGATGGCCGACCGAGCCATTGCCGGCCGAGGCGACCGTCAGCTCTTGCCGCTTGGACAGTGCCATGAGTTCGCCCAGGTCCTTGGCGGCCAGCCCGGGACGGCTGACCAGCAGCAGCGGGCCGCGCACGGCCATGCCGACGGGCGTAAACGAACGAATCGGGTCGTACTGCAGATTGGTATAGAGCGCGGGGGCCACGACGATGCTGCTGGTGCCGCCCCACAGCAAGGTGTAGCCGTCGGATTGGGCGTTGCCCACTGCCGCCGTGCCGACGCTGCCGCCTGCGCCGGCGCGATTTTCGACCACGACGGGCTGGCCCAGCCGGTCGGCCATCACTTTGCCGAACAGGCGAGCGCTGCTGTCGGTCGGCCCGCCCGGCGGGAAGGGCACCACGAGCGTGATGGGTCGTTCGGGGTAGGCGGCTGCGGCTTGCTGCGGCGCGGCGGCCGCCCCGATCGCCAGGCCGGCGACGACGGCCAGGGTCATGCCGTGGCGCCACGACGGCCGGCGCAAGGAAAAGAAAGAAGTGAAAGCCATGCGCTGTCTCCTTTGAATTGGAATAGGTTCACGCGCCTTGCCTTCTGGCGCGCACGCACCACCGCAGAAGCCGCCATGAACTTTTCCTTTCGCCAGCTCAAAGCCTTTGCCGCCGTCGCCCAGCTCTCGTGGTCGACCTGGACCGCGCCGAAATCCGGCGCGCGGTCGAGCATGGAGAGCTCGACGCCGGCTTCGGCGCCTTCTTCAACCGCGAGTCGGGCATCAGGCGGCGCGCCATTTTTCCCGCGCACCTGGTGCTGGCCGCGCCGCTGCGCGGCCGGCCGCGACCGGTGAAATGGGCGGACATCGATGTCCAAGCCTTGATCTCCCTGCCGGCCGACAATGCGATCCAGAAGATGGTGGACAAGTATCTGCGCCCGGACCCCGAGCGCATGCGCGAGCGTCGCGTGGTCACGCACTTGGAGACGGCCATGGCGATGGTCGAGGCCGGGCTGGGCGTGGCGGTCATGCCTTCTTTTGCAGCACTGGCCAGCGACCGCTGGAAGGTGCGGCTATCGCCTATCCTGCCGCGGGTCAAGCTGGACTATTACTGCATCACCCGCGCCGGGCGCGGCGCATCGAGCGCCGTGGACGCGTTCGCCGAGACCTTCGCCGAAGCCGCGCGGGCGCGCATGGCCTAGGCGGCCTCGTCCACGCAGCGCCGGGCGCGCGCCAATGCCTCGCGCAGGACGTCCGTGTCGCCGATGTGGTTGGCCAGCAGCAGCACCAGCGCGGCGTTCAGCGCATGGCTGCGCTCGATGGGCAGATCCTGGTGAGCCTGCAGCAAGGCCTCGTAGAAATCGTCGGGCGAGGCGAGGTTGGGTTGGATGTTGAGCCGGGTCATGCAAGCCTCCGGTCGGCATCGGCGCCGCATGCGGCCGGCGCCGGCTCTGCGATGCCGACGGCGCGCGCCAGCGCCTGGCGCACGCGGCCGGCCTCGACGCTGCGCCAACGCGCCGCCACGTGCTGGTCGGGACGGATCAAATAGCAGGTGCCGGGACGCGCGTCGTAGCGCCGCGCGAGCAGCCCCTGGGCATCTTCGACATGGTCGATGCCACCGGCATCCGCGGCGGCAAGGCCATCGGCGGCGCCGGCGGGATGGACGGCGACGACGCGCACCGGCACGCCGGGCAGCCCCGCTTGCGAGGCGAGCGCCGGCGGCAGCAGCTGGCCCGGGCCGCAGAAGACGGCCAGCACGAAGCCGCCGCCCAGTGTCGACAGCCACCAGTCATCATGCCCGGCGCGCCGGATGGGTGCATCCAGCGCGACGCAGCCCGGTTGCATGGGGCTGTCATAGCAATCGTCGTCCGGGGTCGACAGCGGCGTGTCGCGGTAGGCGCACGGCTGCGACAGGCGACCGCTGTTGACCAGCGCGCGCGCAAACGGATGCTCGCGCGCGAGCGCCAGCACGGTGTTGCGGAATACGCGGCTGATCTCGCTCTTTGGGGTGATGAAATCGGTTGCGCGCGTGGAGTGGCGGATGTTTTCGTCGGCTGCGTATTCGCGCTCCGTGCAGTAGGTATCGAGCAGCGATTCGGGGGCGTGGCCGGCCAGCACCAACGCCAGCTTCCAGCACAGGTTGTCCACATCCTGCACGCCGCTGTTGGCCCCGCGCGCGCCGAACGGCGAGACGCGGTGCGCCGAATCGCCGGCAAAGATGATGCGGCCGTGCCGGAAGCGCTCCATCCGCTCGCAGGCAAAGGTGTAAATGCTCACCCATTCCAGCTCGAACCGGGCCTCGGGCCCGAGCAGCGCGCGCACCAGCGGCTTGACGTTTTCCGGCTTGACCGCTTCGACCGGATCGGTGTCCCACCCCATCTGGAAGTCGATGCGCCAGACATCGTCGGGCTGCCGATGCAGCAGCACCGACTGGCCGGGATGGAAAGGCGGGTCGAACCAAAACCAGCGCTCGGGCGGGAAATCCGCCTGCATCTTGACGTCCGCGATCAGGAAGCGGTCACGAAACACGCGTCCGCGCGCCTGCTGCCCGATCATGCCGCGTATGGGCGAGCGCGACCCGTCGCAGGCCAACAGCCAGTCGGCCAGCAGCGCGTGCCGGCCGTCGGGCGTTTCCACCGTCAGGCGCACGCCTTCGGGCAGCTGGGCCACCTCGATCACCTTGTGGCGCCAGCGCAGGTCGATGAGCGGTTGCGAGGCGGCCCGCTCGTACAGATAGCCTTCCGCGTAGTACTGCTGCAGGTTGATGAAGGCGGGCCGGCGATGGCCCGTTTCGGGTAGCAGGTCGAAGCGCCATACCTCTCCCTCGCCAAAAAACACGCGGCCGACGTTCCAGCATACGCCTTTGTCGACCATGCGCTGGCCGACGCCCAGACGGTCCCAGATCTCCAGCGTGCGCTTGGAAAAACAAATCGCGCGCGATCCGGTGGACAGGCGGCAATCGTCGTCCAACACGACCACCGGCACGCCGTGTGCGGCCAGGTCTAGTGCCGCGGTCAACCCGACGGGCCCTGCGCCGACGACGATGACCGGGTGGCGCACGGGTTGCGTGGCCCGTGCGTCAGGGTGCGGGCGGTAGGGCAGCTGCAGCGCTTGGTAATCGATGTCTGCCATGTGAGTCTCCCCGGGCGGCAGGGCCCTTGTCTTTTTTGCCGGCTACGCGTGGCGCGCGCCGGTCTTTGTCCAGCCAGGCGGCTGGCCGCGCCCACCGGACGGCGCGGCGCGCGCCGGCGCGCCTAGCCTTCCAGCTGCTTCCACATCTCCAGGTCGCGCTCGGCCGTCCAGATGCGCGGATCGGTCACGCCGCTGGCCTCGTCGTAGGCGCGCGACACGTTAAAGGGCATGCAGTGGTCGAAGATCACCCAGTCGCTGTAGCGCGGCTGCATGAAGGCATAGACCTCGCGGTAGATGGTCTTCAGGTCCTTGCCATCGGCCACGCCGCGGTTGACCGCGCCATACAAGTCGGTCAGGAAGGCCCGCGTGCCAGCCAGGCCCCTGCGTACTTCCTGGGCATCCTTGAGCGCCGGGCCGCGGCCAGGGACCATTTTCTCGGCGCCGAAGGCAGCCAGCGCGTCCAGCGTCGTCGGCCAGTCGCGGAAGTAGGCGTCGCCGCAATACGGGGTGGACTGGTACTCGACCAGGTCGCCGGCGAACAGCACCTTGTCGCCCGGCAGCCAGGCGATGGTGTCACCCTTGGTATGGCCGCGGCCGACTTGCATGATGCGCACTTCCAGGTTGCCCAGGTCCACGGTCATTTCGCCGCGGAAGGTCATCGTCGGCCATATCAGTCCGGGCGGCACCGATTCCACCGCGCGGAACAAGCGGGGGAAGCGGCCGATTTCGCTCGCCTTGTCCTGTTCGCCGCGCTCGGCGATCAGGTCGTAGGTGTCGCGGCTGGCAATGACCTGTTGCGCGCCATAGGCAGGGGTGCCGAAGACTCGCACGGCGTGGTAGTGCGACAGCAGCACGTACTTGATGGGCTTGTCGGTCACCTCGCGGATGCGCCGGATGACGTCCTGCGCCATGACCGGCGTGGCCTGCGCATCGACGACCATCACCGCGTCGTCGCCGACGATGACGCCGGTGTTGGGGTCGCCTTCGGCCGTATAGGCGTAGGCGTGGTCGGACAGCTTCTCGAACGAAACGACCTTATCTTGCAGGTCGCCCTGCGACGCGAATTGCTTGGCCATGGCTCCTCCTGTGATGGGTGCTTGACTGGCAATATAGAGCAACCGTTCGTTTTTATGCAATGCATTCGTCAATAACGAATGCGTGGCCGGCGGCAAGACGGGGCCGCCCGTGGATGCGGTCCGTTCAGGGGCGCTGGCAGCGCGGGCAGTAGTAGGTCGCGCGTGCGCCCTGGACGATGCGGCGGATGGGCGCGGCGCAGCGGCGGCACGGCTGGCCGGCCCGTTCGTAGACCGCGGCGTGGATGGTGAAATAGGCGCCCGGCTCGCCGCTGCTGTTGACATAGTCGCGCAAGGTGCTGCCGCCCGCGTCCAACGCATCCTGCAGTGTCGCCCGGATGGCCGCAGCCAGCCTGTCGCAGCGCGCACGCGATACGCGCCGGGCCGGCGTGGCCGGGTGGATACCGGCACGAAACAGGCTTTCGGACGCGTAGATGTTGCCCACGCCGACGACGATATCGCCGGCCAGCAGCGCCTGCTTGACTGGGACGCTGCGTCCTTGCAGGCCGCGGTGCAGCAGCGCGCCGTCGAAAGCCGGATCGAATGGCTCCACGCCCAGGTGGGCCAGCAACGGGTGTGCCTGCAGCGGCCCGGCGTCGCTCGCATGCCACAGCACCGCGCCGAAGCGGCGCGGGTCGTGCAGCCGCAGCACCGCTTCGCCGAAATGCCATTCGACATGGTCATGGCGGCGCACCGGCTCGCCGGGGTCCACGCGCCGCAGCGACCCGGACATGCCCAGGTGCACCAGCTGCGTGCCGTGCTCGAAGTGCAGCAGCAAGTACTTGCCGCGCCGGCCGCACGCCAGCACGCGGCGGCCTGCCAGGTGCTCGGCCATCCCCGGCGGCACGGGCCAGCGCAGCCTCGGCTCGCGCACCACCAGGCGCTCGAGCGCGCGGCCTGTTACCAGGGGTTCGATGCCGCGACGAGTCGTTTCGACTTCTGGCAGTTCGGGCATTGCACGGGTGCTAAGATCTTCGTTTCTCTTGAGCTGGATTGTGCCATCAGGCGGGCGGATCGCGTGAAGTCGTCGCATAGACCCATTCAATCGGGATTGGCAATTTTGTTGCTGGCGGCATGGGCGCACGGGTCGCCTGCCTGGGCCGATTCGCACGGTCCGGTGGCCGTGGAGGTGCCACCGGTCGTCGTCCCCGAGCCGGAAACCGAAGTCATCCGCCTGCGTCCCGGGCAACTGCCCGAGGTCACGCTGTCGGCCGACATCCTGTACCGGCTACTGGCGTCCGAAATTGCCGCCCAGCGCGGCAGCTACGGCACCGCGGCCAATACCATGCTGGACCTTGCCCGGGATACCGGTGACCCGCGCCTGGCGCGCCGCGCGCTGGAGTTCTACCTGGCCGGGGGCAACCTGTCCGGCGCGCTCGAAGCGGCGCGGCGCTGGGCGAGCCTGGCGCCGGGGGATCCGGAAGCTTCCTCCACCGAACTGGCCTTGGCCGCGGCCACCGGCCAGACGCGCGGCCTGGCCAAGGCGCTGCGCGAACGCATCGAAGCGTCCAAGGACAAGGCCGCCGGCATCGCCCAGGCCACTGCCGTGCTCAGCCGCATGAGCGACCGCAAGGCGGCGCTGTCCATCCTGGACCAGGCGTTGTCCGGCCGGGTGCGCGAGCTGCCGGCGGCCCACATGGCGCTGGCCGACGCCGCGCGGGCAGCCGGCGACGCCCAGCGCGCGTTCGCCGAGGCGCGCGCTGCGCTGGCGGCGGACCCGTCCTCCGAAGAGGCTGCCCAGCGCGTGCTGGAATATGGCCTCGCCGTGGATTCCAACGCCGCCCTGGCCGAGGCACACGCCTTCGCCCAACGCAATCCGGATGCACGGCGGCTGCGGCTGATGCTGGCCAGCCAACTGGCTGATCGCGGCGACTATGACGGTGCGCTCGCCGAGTTGTCGGCGATGTCGCAACGCTCGCCCGAGGATTTCGATCTGCTCCTGATGCAGGCGCAGGTCCAGTACCGTGCCGGCCGCAACAGCCAGGCGCGCAGGCTGCTGGAGCAGTACGTGGAGGTGCAGGGCCAGCGCGAGCGCGCCTCGGCACCGGGCTCGACCGACGCCGGGGCGGCCATGGCCGACGCCTACCTGATGCTGGCGCGCATCGCCGAGGAGGAAGGCCGGCTGGATGAGGCCATCGCCATCCTGGGTCGCATCGACGACCCGGGCGCCCGGTATTCCGCGCGCCTGCGCCAGGCCGTGCTGCGCGCGCGCCAGGGCAACGTGGATGAAGCGCTGGCCATGATCGGCTCGGCCGCGCCGCAGGACGACGAGGAAACCATCCTGGGCCTGCTGACCCGGGCACAGATCCTGCGCGACGCCGGCCGCCTGGACGAGGCGATCGCCACGCTGGCCAAGGCCGACGCCGAATATCCGGATACGACCGAGATCAAGTACGAACTGGCCATGCTCTACGAGCGCGCCGGCAAGGTGGCCGAGATGGAGCGGCTGCTGCGCCAGATCATCGCGCTCGACCCCGAGCATGCCCATGCGCACAATGCGCTGGGCTACACGCTGGCCGACCGCAATGAGCGCTTGCCCGAGGCCCTGGAACTGATCACCCGCGCGTTGTCCCTGCTGCCGGGCGATCCGTACATCCTCGACAGCATGGGCTGGGTCCAGTTCCGCCTGGGGCATAACGACAAAGCCATCGACTACCTGCGCCAGGCCTACGCGTTGCGCCCGGAAGCCGAAATCGCTGCGCACTTGGGCGAAGTGCTCTGGGTGACCGGCCGGCGCGACGAGGCCATGGCGATGCTGCGCGAAGCGGCGGCCAAGGACGCCGATAACCGCACGGTGCGCGATACCCTGCGCCGCCTGAAGGTGACGCCGTGACGCGGGGTGCCGTGGTGCCCGGCTGGCAAGGATGGGCGGCCGTCCGATGGCATTGGCTGCACCGCGGCCTGCTCGCCGGGGTGGCCTGCGCGCTGCTTGCCGCCTGCGCTACGCCCCGGCTGCCCGAAGGCCCGGCCACGGGCGAGGTGTTTTCGCGCACGGGGCGCTTTGCCGTGCGCGTCGATGACGTCGCCGGCAAGCAGCAGGCCGTGCAGGGGGGCTTTGCCTGGCGCGAGGATGGCGACAGGCTGGTGTTGGACCTGGCCAACCCGCTAGGCTCGACGCTGGCGCGCGTCGAGGCTGATGGCCGACACGCCGTGCTGACCCGCTCGGACGGCAGCCGCACCCGCGCGCCCACGGCAGACGCCCTGGTCGCCGAGGTCGTGGGCGCCGACATTCCCGTGGCAGGATTGCGCGACTGGCTGCGCGGCGCGCTGCCGGACGAGCCCCCGGCTGCCGAGGTTCAGCGAGACGAGCAGGGGCGCCCGGTGGCCTTCGTGCAAGGCGGCTGGCGCGCACGGCTGTCCCGCTACGATGCGCAGGGGCCGAAACTGCTGCAGCTGGACCGCGCCGACGCCGGCCAGCGCATCAGCGTCAGGCTGGTCGCCGACTAACTGCCAGTACGGGCCGATTCGCGCATCCACTGCGCGAACGCGGCAAACGGCGGCATGTCGGCCGTGGCCGGGTCATACACCAGGTAATAGCCGTTGCCGCTGCGCGCGACGTGCACCACGGGCTGCACCAGTGCGCCGCTCTTGATGTCCTCGGCCATGTACGCCAGTTGCGTGACCGCCAAGCCCAGCCCCTGCGCGGCCGCCTGCAAGCATAGGGCGGCGTTGGCCAGCGGGATGTAGCGCGCCGAGGGATCCTCGTCCAGGCCGGCCGAGCGCAGCCATGCGTCCCAGCTGGCCGGGGCGATCATCGAGTGCAGCAGCTTGGCCTGCAACACGTCGCGCGGCGAGCGGATCTGCGCTGCCATGGCGGGCGCGCAGGCCACGGCCAGCGCATCCTCGAACAGCAAGTCCGCGCGCACGCCGGGCCAGTTGCCGTCGCCGCGCCGCACGACGAAGTCTGCGTCGTCCAGGCCGACATCGTCGGCACGCGAGACGGTGGCGACTTCCAGGTCGATGTCCCCGTGCAGGGCATAGAAGCCGGCCAGCCGCGGCATCAGCCACTTGATCGCAAAGCTTGGGATGACCTTGACGCGGATGCGCCGCGCGCGGCCTTGCGCCGTCGCCTCGGCCACGGCGGCCTCGATGCGGTCGAAAAGGTCGGCCAGCCGCAGGGCGAGCTGGCGGCCGGCATCGGTCAGCTCGACGTCGCGCCCGATGCGGCGAAACAGCCGCGTTTGCAGCGCCGCCTCGAGCGCGCGCATTTGGTGGCTGACCGCCCCGGGCGTGACGTGCAGCCGCCCCGCGGCGCGGGTCACGCCGCCGCAACGGTTGATCGCGTCGAGCACGCGCAGCGGTCCAAGCAGATTGCGCAGCCTATGCATGGACAGTTGAGAAGAACTAAATGATCGAAAAATTTATTCGAATGACGCAGCGGTCATTCGTCTCTATAGTGGCACAGTCAAAAGAAAAAATCTCAACTGTTTACGCGTCGCCGGCCAACAGGCCCTGCAAAGGCCGATACGGCGGCGTCTTACGAGGAGACTGCCATGCAAACCTGCAACGTGCGCCGCTTTGCGGCGTTGGCCGCCGCGGCGGTGCCGCTGCTGCTGGGCGCGGCCCCCGCCCAGGCTCAGGACGCTTATCCTTCGCGGCCGCTGAAAATGGTCGTGCCCTTTGCCGCGGGCAGCGCGGCCGATACGCTCTCGCGCGTGATCTCCAACCAGCTGGCCGAGCAGCTGGGGCAACCCGTGGTGGTGGAAAACAAGCCCGGCGCAGGCGGGGCGATCGGCACGGTCGAAATCGCCCGCGCCAAGCCCGACGGCTACACGCTGGGCCTTGCCGCCCAAGGGTCGATGATCACCAACCAGGTGCTCTACGACAAGCCCGGCTACGACTCGCAAAAGGACTTCACGCACATCGCCGTGGTCGCCGAGGTTGCCAACGTGCTCGTGGTGGCCCCGAAGTCGCCGTACAACGGCGTGGCCGACCTGGCCGCCGCGATCAAGGGCAAGCCCGGCAACGCGTTCAGCTATTCGTCCAGCGGGGTCGGCACCAGTCACCACATCGCCGGCGTCGTCCTCGGCCAATACATGGAACGTTCGCTCATGCACGTCCCCTACAAGGGCGCACCGCAAGGCATCGCGGCCATCATGAGCGGCGAAGTCGACCTGGGCCTGTACAACATTCCCGCGGCCATCGGCCAAGTGCGCGGCGGCGCGCTCAAGCCGCTTGGCGTGACCAGCCTGAAGCGCTCGCCGCTGCTGCCTGACGTGCCCACGCTGCACGAAAGCGGGCTCAAGGACTTCGAGGTCACGCTGTGGTTCGGCGTCATCGCGCCGGCCGGGTTGCCCACCGACGTGGTCGCGCGGCTGCACGACGAGTTGAACAAGGTCATGGCCAACGAGCAGGTACGCACCAAGCTCACCGAGCAGGGCTACAACGTCGCTTCGGTGCCGCTGGGCTCGCCGCAAGACTTCAGCAAGCTGATCGAGCGGGAAATGGTCAAGTGGCCGCCCATTATCAAGGCCATGGGCGCGACCCAGAACTGAGCGCCGCGAGCAACGACAAAAGGAGTCAGCAGCGTGACGATTGCCCAAGTCCTGGCAGAGTTTGCCGTCTCGACCCCCGTCCAAGCCATCGACGGCGTGGCGCTGGAGCGCGCAAAGATGAGCCTGGCCAGCACCGTGGCCAGCGCGTCCATGGGTTACGGCATCGCCTCGACGCAGATGGTGCGCGGCATGGAGCTCGACGAGGGTGGCGCGCCGCATGCCGTGGTGTGGTTCGACGCAGCTCGCCTGCCGGTGTCGCGCGCTGCCCGGGTCAACGCGGTTGCCAGCGACGCGGCCGCGTCCGACGACAGCGACCTGCGCAGCATCGCACACATCGGTACCATCGTTTCCACCGTATCGATGGCGCTGGGCGAACGCTTGGGCAGCTCCGGGCGCGATGTGCTGGGCGCGATGGTGCTGGGTTATGAAGTGGCCGGCCGCATCGACGAGGCGCTGACGCCGGGGCGCATGCAGCGCGGCTTCCATGGGTCGGTGTCGACGGTATTCGGCGCGGCGGTGGCCGGTGGGCGGCTGTTGGGACTCGACGCCGATCGCATGGCCCAGGCGATCGCCATCGCTGCCACGTCCATCGGCGGCATGGCGATTGCCGCTGACACCAGCTGCGCCCGCGAATACCATGCGGGGCTCGCAGCGATGCTCGGGACACAGGCGGCCCTGGCCGCGCATCGGGGCTTTGCCGCCGAGCCTGCGGTGCTGGAGGCGCCCAGGGGGTTCTTCAGCGCCATGGGCGGGCAGGCGCTCGAAGACGTCACGCGCGATCTCGGCCAAACCTGGGACATCGTCACCGACATGGCCATCAAGCTCATGCCGGGCGCCCACCCCTTTCACGCCGTGGCCGAAGCCGCGGCTGACGCCGCCCGCGCGGGCGATGTCGATCCCGCCGCCATCGATCGGGTCATGATCTCGGCGGCGGTGCAGCACACCAGCTTTCGCGGCGATCCTCATCCGCGCAATTTGGTCGACGCCGCGCACAGCTTGCAGTACTTCGTCGCCGCGGCCATCGTCGACCGCGGCTTTGGCTGGCAACACATGGATCCGGCGCGCATGGCCGACCCGGTCATCGGCGCGCTGCAGGACAAGATCGTCTTCGACCCGGACCCGCCGCCCCTGCCCGACCGCTTCCCGCATCGCCATGGCGGCACGGTGATCATCACTATGAAGGACGGGCGCCAGTGGCGCAGCACCTGCAAGTTACCGCGAGGCGCCGGCCCGCGCGGCGTGCAGTGGGATGACGTCGAGGCCAAGTACCGGCGGCTCGCGCCGCGATCCGGATTGGCCGACCGCCACGTCGAGGACAGCCTGGCCATGATCCGCGACTTCGACCGGGTCGGCGACGTCGCCGCGTTGGCGGGGCTTCTGGCCAAGGGCTAGGGGCGTGCCCCGGCTGCCATGGCCGGGCGCCTGCGATCCGGCCAGGCTGCCCGCGGCGCGGGCCAGCCTGCGCCCGGGTGCAAGCCGGGCACCGCGCGCGACGGCGAAACCGGTATAGTCGTGCGCCATGACGCTGTACGACATTCCGGCGCCCGCCAAGGTCAATCTGTTCCTGCACGTCGTCGGCCGCCGCGCCGACGGCTACCACCTGCTGCAGACCGTGTTTCGCTTCGTCGACTTGCAGGACACGCTGCACATCGAGGCGCGCGGCGACGGGCGCATCGTGCGCGCCACGGACCTGCCCGGCGTGCCGGAAAAGGATGACCTCACCGTGCGGGCGGCCTTGGCACTGCAGCGCGCCACCGGCGTGCGCGCAGGCGCGTCGATCGCCATCGAAAAGCGCATCCCGCAAGGCGGCGGCCTGGGCGGCGGCTCCAGCGACGCGGCCAGCGTGCTGATTGCGCTGAACCGCCTGTGGAACACCGGCCTGGATCGCGCGCAACTGATGCGCTTGGCGCTGCCGCTTGGCGCCGATGTGCCGGTCTTCGTCTTTGGGCAATCGGCCTTCGCCGAGGGCGTGGGCGAACGCCTGACCGCCGTGGCGCTGCCCGAGCGCGCCTACCTGCTGGCCATGCCTCCAACCTCCGTGCCGACGGCAAGCGTTTTTGCTGCAAAGGATTTGACACGGGATACGAAACCAGTCACAATAGCGGACTTTTCCGAGGTGCTCGATTCGAGGTTTGGCCGTAATGATCTCGAGTCGGTCGTATTTGCCAGGCATCCGGTTGTCCGTCAGGCCAGCCAGGCGCTTGCGCGATGCGGGGTGGCCAGCCGCATGTCGGGGTCCGGGGCGTGTCTTTTCGCCGAGTTCCCCAGCATGGACGAAGCCACTTTGGCACAACGGGAAATCGCCGTTAAAATGCGCGTCGCTGATCCCGATGCGCATCGGCGGGAAGATTCGCCAGGCAGTTGCATCGCCTGGACATGGGCCTGTCAAGGCCTGAGCGAGCACCCGTTGCGGAATTGGATTGCTAGCTAAGTTGGGGAGTCGCCAAGCTGGTTAAGGCACCGGATTTTGATTCCGGCATTCGAGGGTTCGAATCCTTCCTCCCCAGCCAACCGCCAGACATCAAATAAAAGCTGTTGAACTTGCCTGTCCATGGCCAGGCGTCAGTTCCACGGCTTTTTTTATTTCGGGTCCGGGATCCCGCATCATGGCCAACGACAGTTTCATGATCTTTACCGGCACGGCCAATACGCGCCTGGCCGTCGACGTCGTCAACCATCTCGACATGTCGTTGGGCAAGATGACGGTCGGCCGTTTCTCCGACGGCGAGGTCATGGTAGAGATCAACGAAAATGTCCGCGGCAAGGACGTTTTCGTGCTGCAGCCGACCTGCGCACCGACCAATGACAACCTGATGGAAATCATGGTCATGGTCGACGCCCTGCGCCGCGCATCGGCCGGGCGCATCACCGCGGCCATCCCGTACTTTGGCTACGCCCGGCAGGATCGCCGCCCGCGCTCGGCGCGCGTGGCCATCTCGGCCAAGGTCGTGGCCAACATGCTGCAGGTCGTCGGCGTCGATCGCGTGCTGACCATGGACCTGCACGCCGACCAGATCCAAGGCTTTTTCGACATCCCGGTCGACAACATCTACGCCGGGCCCATCCTGTTGGGCGACATCTGGCGCCACAACTTTTCCAACCTGGTGGTTGTCTCGCCCGACATCGGCGGGGTGGTGCGCGCCCGCGCGCTGGCCAAGCAGCTCGAAGCGGACTTGGCCATTATCGACAAGCGGCGTCCGCGCGCCAACGTGTCGGAAGTCATGAACATCATCGGCGAGGTCGACGGCCGCACCTGCATCATCATGGATGACATGGTCGATACCGCCGGCACGCTGTGCAAGGCCGCGCAGGCGCTCAAGGAGCGCGGCGCCGGCGCCGTGTACGCTTACTGCACGCACCCGGTCCTGTCGGGTGGGGCCGTCGAGCGCATCGCGGCTTCCGAACTGGATGAACTGGTCGTGACCGACACCATCCCGCTGTCCGAAAGCGCGCGCGCCTGCCCCAAGATCCGGCAGCTGTCGTGCGCGGCGCTGTTGGGCGAGACCATCCTGCGCATCTCCAACGCGGAGTCCGTCAGCTCGCTGTTCGTCGACTAGTTTTTCGATTTGCGGGCCGCTGGTCGCGGCGGCCTGCACCAAGCGGCCCGGTGCATGGTGCGCGGGCCGCGCCAAGCCGGGCGGTCCTGCCGCCCATTTACCCAAACGGAGCTTTCCATGAAATTCACCGCTACCGCGCGCAGCGTCCAGGGATCGAGTGCGAGCCGCCGCCTGCGCCGCGCGGGCCGCGTTCCCGCCATCGTCTACGGCGGCAACGACGCGCCCCTGCCCATCGAACTCGACCACAACGAGATCTTCCACGCCCTGCGCAAGGAAGAATTCCACGCGTCCATCCTGGACATGCAGCTCGATGGCAAGACCCAGCAAGTCCTGCTGCGCGACGTCCAGTGGCACCCCTACAAGCCGCAAGTGCTGCACGTCGATTTCCAGCGCGTGGCCGCGGACCAGGCCGTGCACACCAAGGTGCCGCTGCACTTCGTCAACGCCGAGCAGTCGCCGGCCGTCAAGATCAGCCACGCGGTGATCAGCCACGTGATGACCGAGCTGGACGTGGCCTGCCTGCCCAAGGACCTGCCCCAGTTCATCGAGGTCGACCTCAGCAACCTGGTGGGCGGCGGCTCGATCCACCTGGCTGACATCAAGCTGCCTGAGGGCGTGACCTATGTCGCCCACGGCGGCGACGCCAACCCGGTGCTGGCTACGGCCCTGGTCAAGGGCGGAGACGCCGGCGGCGAGGAAGAGTCGTCCGCCGAAGGGGGCGAGCAGCCTTCGGCCTGACGCCTGGACGTCGCCCGGCGCGCCACGCGCCGGGCAGCAAGCCGACATCCCCGCAGGGCGGCCCGTCTTGCGGGGATTGTTTTTGGGGCGCCCCCATGCGCCGCCGCGCCGGCGCACCCTTTATAGTGTCGCCTTCGAACGACGCTCGCACCGTTTCATGTCCCTACCGCTACGCCTCATCGTCGGCTTGGGCAACCCCGGCCCCGAATACGAACGCACCCGGCACAACGCCGGTTTCTGGCTGGCCGACCGGGTGGCCGACGACCTGCGCGCCCCGTTCAACCTCGAAAAAACCTTTTTCGGACACGTGGCCAAGGCCCGCGTCGGCGGCGAGAACGTGCTGATCGCCAAGCCCGTTACCTACATGAATCGATCGGGCCAATGCGTGGGGGCGCTGGCGCGCTTTTACAAACTGGCGGCCGAACAGATCCTAGTCCTGCACGACGAGCTCGACCTGCCGCCGGGCCAAGCCAAGATCAAGCAGGGCGGCGGCCATGCCGGCCACAATGGGTTGAAGGACATCCAGGCCGCCCTGGGCGGGCCGGGTTTCTGGCGCATACGCCTGGGCATCGGCCATCCCCGCACGCTGGGGCTGGCCCAGCAAGTGGCCGACTTCGTGCTGCACCCGCCCCGGCGCGAGGAACAGGCCTTGCTGGACGCGGCCATCGACGCCTGCCGGGCGGTCATGCCGCTGTTGCTGGCCGGCGACTTCGCGCGGGCCACGGCGCAGCTGCACACAGGCGCGCGCCCATGAGGCCGCAGGCCATGCTCCAAACGGCGAGCCAGCCCTGTGCGGCCGCAGGGCCCGCGCTCACGCATTGGCCTTTCCCGGACGGCTGTCAGCCATGACGCGAGCCCCGCTATCGCGCTTACGGGACGAATTGGCGGATTTTCGCCGGTTCGTCGTTCGACCTGGGACATCGCGCGGGCCGCGCTGCCCTGGCGGCCCGGCATGGCTCGAAGACTGGCGCCTGGGCATGCGGCTGCGCCGTCTGTTGGCATGGGCCGCCTGCCTGTGGGCGATCAACGGCCTGGCGTTGGGGCCGCTGGCGCTGATGGCCGCCGGCATCGGCGGCGCCTCGCATCGCATCGACGTCGAGGCGCTTCCCTGGGCGCAGGCCATATTCTGGGCGCCGCTGATGGAGGAAATGCTGTTTCGCTATGGTCTGCGCCGGCCGCTGCAGGCCGCCTGGATCGTGCCAGCCATGGCCGTCGTGGTGCTCAACGGGCCGCACGTTTGGACTGGTGCCCTGGCGGCAGCCGTCATCGGCGCCGCCTGGTTGCAGGTCGGGCGGGGCCGCCTGCGGGCCGGTTGGCGCTGGCGCCGCTGGTACGCGGAGCATTTCGGCTGGTTCTTCCACGCCGCGACGCTGGCGTTCGCGATCGTGCACCTGGCCAACTACAACCTCAACGGCATGTCGTACTGGCTGATGCCGCTGCTGGTCTTGCCCCAATGGGTGACCGGGCTGGTCCTGGGCTGGCTACGCGTGCGCCGCGGCATCGGCGCGGCGGTCGGGTTGCACGCGGTATTCAACGGCGGGCCGGTGCTGTTGGTGTTACTGCTGCTGGGGGCGGCGCCGGAGTTGGCATTTGATTAGTTGGCCAGATCGCGCGGTGCCAAGACAATTGGCTCTACTATCAGTAGATGACCAACGTCCATCGTTCCCATAAAGAGTGCCGATCCGCACCTGCTATACGGTTACTATCTCAGCGGCCTCGACCTAATTCATTCTCGTCTGTATCGATGGAAGAGGATTGTTGCGACAAATCTATGTGTCCGCTTTGGCCCAAACGTAATAGCTGAGCAAAAGCGGGCTGACTTAGCTCGTGCGTCGCAGTCTTGTTCCATTTGCCGGTTACCGCGTTGCGACTATAAAGGGCAAACACAACAATTTCCTCAGGTCCGATCTGTTTGATTTCTAGAACTTGAACATACCAACGTCCGCAGCGGCTCTCTATGCCATCCGTAGTTCGGAATGAAAACTGTTGTGGACTACCTACAGTTTCTACTGACTCGCGGTACGCATAGCGAAGTATTTCTTGGTGTTGGGGAGAATCTGCTAATTGCTCTCCTCTCTCCAAGATCTCTTTCTTCAGGGCGTCGTGGCTCTTGCCAAAAATGCGATAACTGGCATTGTCTCGAATTTCTTTGGTTTTATCGGGGTTGATACGTTGCCGAAATGTAATGTCAAGCGCAGGCCGAAATGCTCGGAATTATGTAGCAAACGCACAAGACTAATCTGCCACGATCAAACCAAAATACCCCTGTTTCCATCTCGGACAGGGGTATTTTCATGGCTGAATCACATGTAGTTTCTGGCTTGGTCGCCAAACGGTCGGAAGTCTCCGGCCTGATCTCGCACTATCAGCACGAGATCGCTCGGCTACAGGGCGATATGCAGCATCTCGACGCCACCATCAAGCTATTCGACCCAGAATATGACTTGCGCACCATCCGACCCAAGCAAGTACGGCAGAGCAGCCGGCTGTTTGCCAATGGTGAGTGCCACCGGCTGATGCTGGAGGCGCTGCGCGAGATGGGTGGGCAAGGTAGCACCGGCGAGATTGCCCAGCGCATTCATGCCTGCAAGGGCTTTGAAGAGGATGCACTCAAGGCTGTTCATCATGGCCTGGACGCGGTGCTGCGTCGCGCCGCCAGTTCTGGCTTGCTGGTGAAGGTTGGCCGCAACGAATCCGGCAACCTGTGGAAACTGGCTGATTTGGCTCAGTGAACCAGATGTTCCATCAGGCGCTTGTTGCCTTGCCAGTAGCCGCCAAAATCCCGCGAGGTGCGCGTCTCGGCGCACTTCATCAGGATGTCGAAGAACATCTCACCGTTACTCATGCGGCGATTGTCTTCCCGGTAGGCGGCTTCATTGGCGTAGTGGTTCAGGTACATGATGCCGAACTTGTGCACTTGGCCGTACTGCATGCGGCGGAAGCGCGAGAAGTAGCTTTCGGCCATGTTGGTGGTCACGCCGTCGTCCGAACGGTATTCGACCTGATGGTTGACGCGCTTGGTTGGGAAGTAAGCGTGCAGCGGGTCGTAGGCTGGCGCTTCGTCAGCAAACACGGTCGTTCCCTTGCGAATGAAGCGGCCTGCCAGCTTGAGCACGCCAGCCTGATGTTCGCTCTTCATCACAAAAGTCAGGGTGCGCTTGCCGCCTTGGCCTGCCTCAGCGCGTGAGCGCATCACGAATACGCAGCGCTTATCGGCCTTCTGGTTCTCGGCCAAGCGACGGTCCACACGGTGGTCCACACGGTCGGCCTTTTTGTTCTTCGGGCGCACATGCCCGTTCACATACGCCCCATCCAATTCCACCTCACCGTCCAGTTCGGTTTCATCGCGCTGAGCCATCAACGACTCCCGAATCTTGTGCGCCAGCACGAAGGTAGTCTTGTACTGCTCGTCCAGATCACGCGCCAGTTGCAGGGCCGACAAGCCTTTCACGGCATTGCAGTAGATAGCAATAGCAGCCAGGTACACCTTCAACGGCAGCTTGTGGCTGGCGAAGATCGTGCCGGATGTGACCGAGAACGTGTGGTTGCAGTCGCGACAGCGCCACTGGCGGCGGGTCTTGATGAAGTAGTGCTTGGCCATGCTGCCGCAGCACGGGCAGATCGCGTCGTGATGGCCCCAACGGCTCTGCTTGAACATCTCGAAAGCCTGATCGTCGCTGAGCGAAAAAATCTTGCGCAGCGACAGGGTGCGAGCTTGGGCGGAGAGCAGGAAGTGTTGTGACATGATCGTTATTGCACATAAATATATGTGTCTATTGTGGTAAAAATCACCCCTCGCGTCAAGTGACTTTGCAAATTAATTTATTAATAAAAAACATTAATTTGTTTTTTGTTAGCATAAATAAGTGTGCTATACTCATTAAAACGTGTATCCTCTCGCGCCATGACCTACGATGAATTTCAACGCCAGATCGGCAAGGCCGGACTCACCATCCGTGAATTTGCCGACCTGGTAAAAATGCACCGCAACTCTGTGACCAACTACGCCAAGCTCGGCGAGGTTCCGTCACATTTGGCGGTGATTGCGGCATTGCTTGGCGCGATGGCGGATAAAAAGGTGGACTTCCGTTCCATTCTCGATAGCATCGAGATTGAACCGAAGAAGCCGCGTGGAGGCGCAGCCAAAGGACGATTTGGCGGCAGCAAGCAAACAGATTTGCCGATGGAGTAATGCCGTGTTAGCTCAAGAAGAACTATTCGTTCAGGGGGACTTGCAGGAATGCCGTCCCCTTCTGAAATGGGCCGGGGGCAAGACCCAGCTTCTGGGGGAAATCATTCCAAAGATGCCCAAGAAGTATGGTCGCTACATCGAACCGTTTTTTGGTGGCGGCGCACTGTTCTTTGCCGTGCGACCAGCCGGTGGAGTGATCGCCGACAGCAACCCGGAATTGGTCAATCTGTACCGATCCGTGGCCAGTGACGTTGACGGCGTGTTGGCACAGCTGCGCCAGTATCAGAATACCGAAGAGGTGTTTTATGCCGTCCGTGCCCAAGACTGGACGAAACTCTCAAGTGTTGAGGCCGCTGCCCGTACCGTTTTTCTGAACCGCACCTGCTTCAATGGGCTGTACCGGGTCAACAAGAAGGGGCAGTTCAATGTTCCGTTCGGACGGTACAAGAATCCGAAGGTGCTTGATGAGGATGCACTGAGAGCCGCCTCCCGCCTGTTGCAGGACACGACCATCATTTGCGGGGATTACAAGGACGTGCTGCGGGAGCAGGCGCAACCTGGCGACTTCATTTTCCTCGACCCTCCCTACCTACCCGTTTCGGAGTACGCCGATTTCAAACGCTACACCAAGGAGCAGTTTTACGAGGAAGATCATGCAGAACTCGCTGCCGAGGTTAAGCGTCTGCATGAGTTGGGCTGCCATGTCATCCTGACAAACTCGAACCACCCTTTGGTGCATGAACTATACAGCGCTTTCTCCATCGAAGTGATACAGACCAAGCGCTATATCTCCTGCAATGGCAAAGGGCGAACCGGCGAAGATGTCATCGTGACAGTGCCGCCGAAGCCACGCTTTGATATTCGCTTGGTTCCCGCCCCGTTATCTGAACAAGCATTGCTATACCCGCCAACCCGTTATATGGGCTCGAAGAACAAGCTACTGTCGGAGATTTGGGCCGTGGCGTCTCAGTTCGAGTTCGAGACAGCAGTAGACCTGTTTTCCGGCTCCGGTATCGTGGGGTACATGCTGAAATCGCACGGCAAGGCGGTTATCAGTAACGACTATATGGCCATGTCGTATACCTTCGCCAAGGCGATGATCGAAAACAACGACATCACGCTAGGTGTGGACGAAGCCTTGGCACTGCTTGAGCCTAGAAAGCCGGTGGACCGCTTCGTCGAGACCAAATTCCAGGGGCTGTACTTCTCTGACGAAGACAATCGTCTGATCGACATTCTGCGTGCCAATATCAAGGCGATTAAAAACCCGTACAAACGAGCCATTGCCATGTCCTCGCTGGTGCGTGCCTGCCTGAAGAAACGCCCGCGTGGCATCTTCACCTATGTTGGCCACCGCTATGATGACGGACGTAAAGACCTGCTGATGTCGTTCCGAGATCAATTCTTGGAAGCTGTGAACATGGTTAATGCTGCGGTCTTCGATAATGGCAAGCAGAACAAGGCCAGAAACGGCGACGCTATGACCTTGCAGCGACAGGAATCCGGGCTGGTTTATATTGACCCGCCTTACTATTCCCCGCTATCAGACAACGAATACGTGCGTCGCTATCACTTTGTCGAAGGCTTGGCGCGTGATTGGCAAGGTGTCGAGATTCAGGAGCACACTGTCACCAAGAAATTCAAGTCCTACCCGACGCCGTTCTCTTCTCGCAAGGGAGCTGCCGAGGCGTTTGATCTGCTGTTCAAGCGCTTCAGGGATAGCGTGCTTGTCGTGTCCTACTCGTCAAATAGCCAGCCAACTCTGGACGAGATGGTGGCCATCATGGCGAAGCACAAGCGCCATGTTGAGGTGGTGCCAGTGGACTACCGCTATTCTTTCGGCAATCAGGGACACAAGGTTGGCGACAACAATAATGCGGTACAGGAATACTTGTTCGTAGGTTACTGAGGTTGCCCCATGCTAAACAGTCAAGATCAAGAGAATTTGCTGAAATCCAGCCATGCAGCCAGTTTTCTGGTGCAAGATCTAAACGCCTTGGCCAAGGCCGACAATCCGCTGTTGGCCGAGCTGGCTATTGAGTTATTGCAGCAGGCATCCCAGCTTGAGCAACGACTGAAACGGCTTGAAACCCTCACGCGATAAGCTCAAAGGCATTATTATGACCACGTTCTGTTGAGAGAAGTGATCGTATGAAGCCGTGGCATCTGGGTAATACCACAGTTCGCAGCCCTTTCCGGTTACGGGAAGGGCTTGTTGCATTGTCTACCTCTTCGCTCCAAGGTAATTTGCGGGGTTCCGCGCAGGATATTGCATTTCGCAATTTGCTGGGTGAGCACGGTATTGTTGCCCTTGGTAGCGACAATACCAATAGTGTCGGGCGGAAATGGCGCTCAGCACTCACTAAGCTAGGATTCTTATTTCCCCAGATACCAGCAGCGAGTGGCATACCACAGAATGATGTAGGTCCGGTTGATACGATCACACCGAATGGCTGGCGTCTCATTAGAGCCGAAAGTGTTCCTGCCATGCAGGAGTGCTTTTTGCGAGCACTCGCAGCGCATTATCTTCCGTCAGTCTTGGAGGATGAGTTTGAATGCACGGCCTTCTCGCCGTTGCGGCATGTCCTCTCTGTAATGCTTGAGCTTGAACGCAAAACAGGCGAAAGCCGACTGAACTTCATCGAGATGGCTACGGTGGTGCAAGTCACAAGCCCTGATGATGATCTGACTGTAATTGCGGAGAAAGTATTAGCGCTGCGGGAAAGAAGGGCCTCTTCGACACTCAACAAGAAAAAGTTTGATCGTGAGGAGCTTGAAGCCACCGCACGGAGCATTCTCAAGCCGGATGGGGAGCCTTACAAGGTACAGACATTTAATGACTATGCAGACGCAAATTTTCGTTATCTAAAGGCAACGGGGCTTGTGCAAAGCAAGGGGCGTGGCCTCTCGCTAGTGCCGGAGAAGCATCTGTTCATAGAACGGCTAACTGCTGAAACCGGTGTGCCAGAGTCTGATCGGGCTTACTTCATCACGCTGTGTAACGGTGCTGCCTTGCCAACAGACAACCAGGATTCGGCACTGGCCGTACTGGCTGATCTGTTGCAGCAACTTAGACGCCGTGGCATTCCTTTCGATGTTGGTGGCAAACCGACCGATACTCCGGCTGATATTGAGATTATCCGGCACCAGATCGAGGCGCTTCTGGCTGAGGCGAACGAAGAAGCCTACGCAGCCCAGCAAGCAGCAGTGTGGGAAGAGATCGCTGCTTACATGGAACTGATCATCACACGCCGCAACAGGAAGACCCTTTCTAATGGCGAAGAGATTGAAGTACCACAGGCCGAGGCTCCAGCATATTTCGAGTGGGTACTGTGGCGAGCCTTCCTGGCTATCAACAGCTTGGCCAACAAACCCTATGAAGCTCGCCGCTTCAAGATCGATCAGGATTTCTTGCCGGTAGGTACTGCTCCAGGCAATGGCCCGGATCTGATCTTCGAGTTCGATGATTTTGTGCTGGTGGTGGAAGTCACGTTGACGGCCAACTCGCGCCAGGAAGCGGCAGAAGGAGAGCCGGTAAGACGCCATGTGGCGGATCTCGTGGCGTCCTACCAAGAGCAATCCGGTAAACCAGTCTACGGCTTGTTCATCGCCAATAGAATCGACTCCAACACCGCTGAAACCTTCCGTATTGGTATCTGGTACACCAATACCGATGAGAAAATGCGGCTGGATATCATCCCGATTACCTTGGCGCAGTTCAAAGACGTGTTTGAAGCGCTGTTTGCTTCGGGGCAAGTGGATGTTGCGCTCATTCGAGAGCTACTTGAACAATGCGGCAGCCTGCGACCAACACATGAAGCTCCCGCCTGGAAGCGAGAAATTGCCGACGTTGTACAACGAACAGTAGGCCAGCTTTTGCAGTAAGCATCGTCGGCTTCAAAAGGAGATCGCATGGAGCGTGAAGACATTCATCGGCATTATTCTTGGCAGTTCAAAGCCGGGCGAGTAGTCGATAACAGCGTACCGGATAGCTGGCTGTCGGCCATTTCTTCCTTGTGCACCAATGTCGATGTGCTGATTCAAGGCGAACTACGAGAAGGCTTTCATTGGCTGGACATCAAGGAGAAGCACGGGATGCTGTCGGTGTCTTATGCGGCTCCGAGCGCACTGACGGAAGCGATTGATGCCTTGGTCGATGCGGCGGACACCGCTTGTCGCCAGGCAAGTACGCCAGCCACTGGCATCCTGCTGCGCCAAGTAGATAGCTTGAACTGGTCAGGTCAGGTAGTTGCAGCCTGGCTGCCGGTTGATGGACTTGGCAAGCCGTTGTCCGGGGCCATTATCTACATTGAGGATATGCCGCCCTCGCTACAGGCTCATTTCATGACGTGGCTGGGGCAGCAGCCGCTGTCCATTTCTCGCCCGCCGCTTGGCATGCCAAGACGGGGGCCAGCCTATTTCGCAGAGGACGTACTGACTGCGATGGATTCAGCCCCTCATTAAATGCACAAAGCCCGCGATTTTGCGGGCTTCTGACTTTGTGCGTTTGCTACATAATTCCGGAAATGCTTTATGAACGAGAAAAAACCACTCGGCCGCAAATCCATCAATTCCGCGAGCGCTATCTGTAAAGCGCATTTTTCCACTAGCCATTGCAAAGTCTCCGTTGCGCAACTTCTTCTGCGTGATCCGTGATGGCTTGGGCTGCTATGACTAGTAGTTCATGGAAGGTGGAGCGAAAAAATCGCAGATCCGTTTTTGTAGGACTAAAGGTCGGTTTGTTTACGCCGTACTTGAGTCCAGATTGTGTAAATGCCCAAAAACTTTTTACTTCGCCGCTACCTGTGGACGATAAATAGGTTCGTTTTTCTATCAGACCAACTCGTTCTAACGAGCGAAACAGTGTTTCGGGGACGATTGGGCTCCCTGCCTCTTCAAGTAAGACCTTCGCACTTAGCACTTCGGCGTTGCGCATGGTGAGCGACGTCGTTGAGTTACAATGGATACATAATATAACAACAGCTTGCGGAACGCAGTAGTGCATCGGCAAATGGGACATTGCGAGCTTCCGCTCTCCTAAAGTGAATAGCACGGCGACTGATACTGTTGAAGCGGAAAAGGCGATTTCTTTTCCGCCGCTATTTCTCAAAAGGAAAGCGCATTCTGCGGCAAGCTACAATTCGCACGAGTCGGCAGCTAGCTCGAAAGCGTTGCTGGCAGCTTGCTTGATCTCATCCGCCCATCCGGATGCGCCGCGACGCGGTTCTAAGAGTGTTTCGCGGCAAACGAATCGACATGTTCGATGCGTTTGCGCGCATTCAGTGACAAAAGGATTCCCATGGCTCTCCAATGCGGCATCGTTGGCCTGCCCAACGTAGGCAAATCGACGCTTTTCAACGCTCTGACCAAGGCCGGCATCGCGGCTGAAAACTATCCCTTCTGCACCATCGAGCCCAACGTGGGCGTGGTCGAAGTGCCCGATCCCCGCTTGCAGAAGCTCGCCGAGATCGTCAAGCCCGAGCGCATCGTGCCGGCCGTGGTCGAGTTCGTCGACATCGCCGGGCTGGTGGCCGGCGCCAGCCAGGGCGAAGGGCTCGGCAACCAGTTCCTGTCGCATATCCGCGAGACCGACGCCATCGTCAACGTGGTGCGCTGCTTCGAAGATCCCAACGTCGTGCACGTGGCCGGCAAGGTCGACCCCATTGCCGACATCGAAGTCATCTCCACCGAGCTGGCGTTGGCCGACCTGCAGACCGTGGAAAAGGCCATCCACCGCCACAGCAAGACCGCGCGCGCCGGCGACAAGGAGGCGGCCAAGCTGGTCGCCTTGCTCGAGCGTTGCCAGAAGCAGCTCGATGGCGGCCAGCCCATCCGTTCGCTGGGCCTGGACAAGGAAGAGCTTTTCTCGCTGAAGTCCTTCGGCTTTATCACCGCCAAGCCAGCGATGTTCGTGGCCAACGTCAGCGAAAACGGCTTTACCGACAATCCCCTGCTGGATCGCCTGACCGAGTACGCGCAAAAGCAGAATGCGCCCGTGGTTGCGATCTGCGCCGCCATCGAAGCCGAGATCGCCGAGCTCAGCGAGGAAGACCGCGCGGTGTTCTTGGCCGACATGGGCATGCAAGAGCCCGGGCTGAACCGGCTGATCCGTGCCGCCTACAAGCTGCTAGGGCTGCAGACCTACTTCACCGCAGGCGTCAAGGAAGTGCGCGCATGGACCATCAAGGTCGGTGCCACTGCCCCGCAAGCCGCAGGCGTCATTCATACGGACTTCGAGAGGGGCTTTATCCGGGCGCAGACGATTTCCTACGAGGATTTCATCGCCTGCAAGGGCGAGCAAGGCGCCAAGGAAGCGGGCAAGATGCGCGCCGAAGGCAAGGACTATGTGGTCCAGGACGGCGACGTGATGAATTTCCTGTTCAACGTTTGATCGGGCAGCGCCGGCCCCCGTGGGCCGGCGCTGGGCTTGGGCGGCCGCCCCCCGGTTGGGCGCGTCGACGAACTTCCTTCCTTGGCGCCTGTCCGATTGGCGAAACTGCGTCTTGGACGGCCTGCTTGCTGCTGGCGCTGGCCCGGCCGGCGGCATTCGCTACCATGGCGACATTCCGCGACTGCCCCTTTTCCTCCCCGCGATCCGCCGCCATATTGCGGTAGCATTCGTGGTTTACGCGCGCACGGTGCGAGCCGTGGCTCGCGCGTACGCCCGGGGCGGAGGGTAGAACGAGGCTGCAATGAAGAAGTGGTTCAAACGAGTCGTGATCGCTGTGGCGCTGCTGGCGATAGTCGCAGTCGTCGGGGTGGCGATTTTCCTGCTCACGTTTGATCCCAACGCCTACAAGTACAAACTGGCCGACATGGTGCAGCAGCGCTACGACCGCACGCTGACCATAGAAGGCGAGATGGAACTATCGCTGTTCCCGCGCATCGGGCTGAATGTGCAGGGCGTATCGCTGTCCGAGCCGGGGCGCCCGCAGGATATTTTCGCCTCGGTCGACAGCGCCCGGGTGGCGGTGGCGGTCTGGCCATTGCTGTTCAACCGGTTGGTCGTCGACCACGTGGCCATAGACAGCTTCAAGGCCCGCATCGTGCGGGACAAGAACGGCGAATTCAATTTCCAGGACCTGGTCGGCCGCGCGCCGCAGCTACCGCAGGCGCGGGCCGGCATGGATGGCGGCCGGGCGGCCGCGGGGGCGGCGGTGGTGGGCCTGCAGGCCGGTGCCGGGGCGATTTTCGATGTGGGGGAGGCGGCCCGCCGCGCGGAGATGCAGATCGACATCGCCGGGCTGGACTTGCGCGACGGCGAGATCTTCTTGCAGGACGAGGGCTCCGGCATGGCCCTGCGGGTGTCCGAGCTCAATGCCAAGACCGGCCGGGTGACGTTCGACCAGCCCTTCGATGTTTCGGTGTCGGCGCACCTCGAAGGCGGCAACCCGCGCGCCGACGCGCGGGTTACCGGCCAAGGGCTGGTCTTGTTCGACCCGGTGGCCATGCGCTATACGGGGCAGCGGCTGGATTTCCGCGCCGAGGGCCGGTTGCCCGGCTTGCAGGCAAAGGCATTGACTGCCCGGGGCAACGTCGCTTTCGACGGGACGTCGCGGTCGCTGGATGCGTCTGGGCTGGAGGTCCAGTTCCAGGGTGATGTGCTGGCCGATGATCCGGTGACCGGGGTGGAAGCAACCCTGACCGTGCCCAAGCTGTCGGCGCATCCGGGGCGAGAGCGGTTGCAGGTCGAGAAGCTGGCCGTGCGCGCCAAGGGGGGCATGCCGGACGGGCCGTTCGAGTTCGCCCTCGATGCACCGGCGCTGCAGGTGTCGCCCGACGAAGCGGGCGGGGAGGCGCTGACCGCGCGGCTGCGCATGTCCGGCGTCGAGCCGCTCGATGTTGCCATTGCATTGGCGGGCATCAGCGGCAGCGCCCAGGCGCTCGACATCAAGCAAGCCAAGCTCGAGGCCGCGCTCAAGCAAGGCGAACGGTTGGTCAAGGTCGATGCGGCGTCCCCGCTGGCCGTCAGCATGACCGAGCGCAAGGCCGCCCTGACCGCGCTCAAGGGTGACGTCAACATTGCCGACAAGACGCTGCCCAAGGGCAGCCTGCAAATCCCGGTGATCGGCAGCTTGGCGGCCGATCTCATCAAGGATGAGGCATCGGCCAAGATCAATGCGGTGCTCGAGGGCGGCCAGTTCGACCTGACGGCCAGCGTCACGCGCCTGGCCCAGCCACGCATCAATTTCTCGCTGGCCGTCGATACGTTGGACTTGGACAAACTGGTGCCGCCCACGCCGGTGCCCGTGCCCAAGCCGCCGGCAGGCAAGCCGGCAGACGGCGAGTCCAAGACCCAGGCGCCGCCGCCCGCGCAGCCGCCTGAACAGCCGGCGGCGGAAACCAACCTGGACTTTTCCTGGCTCAAGGGCATTACGGCCAACGGCTCGGCCAAGATCGGCCAGCTGGTGGTGCGCGGACTGCACGCAAGCGACGTGGGCGCCAAGATCAAGGTCGAGAACGGGCGGCTGGACGTCTCCACCCTGACGGCCTCGCTTTACGAGGGCAAGCTGGCGGGTGTGCTGTTCATCGACGGCAGCCAGGGCAACCAGATGGGGGCCAAGATGTCGCTGGCGGGCGTGTCGATCGAGCCGCTATTGACCGACATCGCCGGGCAAAGCAGCCTGGCCGGGCGCGGCAGCCTGGCCCTGGACCTGAAGACTGCGGGCAATACGACGCTTGCCTGGCGCCGGGCGCTGGGCGGATCGGTGCAGCTGCGCCTGCGCGACGGCATGATCAAGGGCATCAACGTGGCGCATACGCTGCGCGAGATCAAGGCGGTGGTCCTGGGCGGCGATGCGGGGCAATCGACCTACCGCCATACCGATTTCACTGAACTGGAGGCCGACGTCTCTTTCGCCAAGGGCATCGGGACCGTACGGCGGCTGGCGCTGGCAGCGCCCGTGCTGCGCATCACCCAAGGCGAGCCGGCCACACTTGACCTGGTGGCGGGCACGCTGGACTTGGTCGCCAACGTGCGGGTGGTCAACACCTCCACTGGCCAGGACGGCAAGGGCCTGGAGGCCCTCGAAGGCATCACCATACCCGTGCACGTGACGGGGCCGTTCGAAAAACCGGCCTATGCCGTGCAGTGGAGCGGCGTGGGCAGCAACGCGCTGCGCACGCTCGAAAGGCGCCTGCTGGAGTCGGCGGCCGGGGATCGCGCCGGCGGCGCCGCCCCGCGGGACACGGTCCGTGAAATCGGCAACGCGCTGAAAAACTTGCTGGGCAAATGAACGACGACATCGTATGCACCCCTGTGGTGGGGTGTGCGCCGGCGCCGGCCGGCGCGCTGGCCTACCACCGGCGCTGGTTCGTGGGCGATGGCCAAGGGAAATGGCTGTCCGCCCGGGACTGCCCCGAGCTGGCCAAAATCCAGACCGAGCTGCGCTTCGGTTACCTGGTCCTGCGCGCACCCGGCATGTTGCGGCTGGACATTCCGCTTGACGTGATCGAGGACGACGACAGCGTCAGGCGCACCGTCGAGGTCGGCGGCCAGGCGGTCGACGCGGTAGACGAGGGCGATCTGGCGGCGGCGTGGCTGGGCAATTGCCTGCAGCGCCCGTGCCGCCTATACAAGGTGCACCCTGACGCTGCCCCCGTGGACTGGCCGCAGCAGGCCTAGGGCGCGACGCGCGCTTATGCCTGCCCGGTCAGGCGGCGGTATTTGATCATCAGCGCTTCCTGCCCTTCCTGCCACTGCGGGTGCAGCTCGATGCACTCGACGGGACAGACTACCTTGCACTGCGGCTCGTCGTAGTGGCCGACGCATTCGGTGCAGCGCTGCGGGTCGATCTCATAGATTTCCGGCCCCATGTAGATGGCTTCGTTGGGGCACTGCGGCTCGCAGACGTCGCAGTTGATGCACTCTTCGGTGATGCGCAGGGCCATGGGGCAGGGGCGGGTGGACGAAAACGCGCGAACGCGGCAGTGTCCCTATTGTAGGCCGGCCGGCGGGCGCCGGCCGGCTGCGGTTGGCATGGCCGCGGTCAGGGCTGCGGCCAGGATTGCTCGCGGCGTTCCTTGGCCTTGGCGTGCAGCCAACGCTCGACCGACGGAAAGACGAACTTGCTGACGTCGCCGCCCAGGATGGCGATTTCGCGCACGATGGTGCCCGAAATGAATTGGTACTGGTCCGACGGCGTCATGAACAGCGTCTCGACGTCCGGCAGCAGGTGACGGTTCATGCCGGCCATTTGGAATTCGTACTCGAAATCGGAAACCGCCCGCAATCCGCGCACGATGACGCGGGCGTTCTGTTCACGCACGAAGTCCTTGAGCAGGCCGCCGAAGCTGAGCACCTCCACGTTGGGGTAATGGCCGAGCACTTCCCGGGCGATTTCCAGGCGCTCGGCGACCGTGAAGAACGGATTCTTGGCGCGGCTGTGCGCGATGCCGACCACCAGCTTGTCGAACAGTGCCGCGGCGCGGCGCACCAGGTCTTCGTGACCACGGGTCAGGGGGTCGAAGGTTCCGGGGTAGACGGCGGTGATCATGGAGTCTCCGTGCCGAATGTTGGGTGGTTGTGGCGTTTTCGGTGCGAGAAATTCCGGATTATTGACCTAATTGCGCAACGCAGCAAATTGCAGCAACCCATAGTGCACGGCCCCGGCGCGATCCTGGCGCACGATTTCGTAGCCGGCCGGCGGCTGCAGCGGGGCCTCGCTTTCAGCGTAGACCAGGCCAGCAGGCGCCAGCACCGCCGGCAGCCGTGGCCACAACAGGTCCAGCCATCCCTGTCCAAACGGCGGATCGAGTAGAACCAGGTCGTAGCGCGAGGCGTCCATGCGTTCGAGCGCCTGCAGGGCGTCGCCCGCATGGATGCGTACCGCCTGGGCATCGAGCTTGTCGCGCAGCGCCCGAAGCGCCGACACCGCCGTCCGGTCGCGTTCGACCATCTGCACATGGCCGGCGCCGCGCGAGGCCGCCTCGAAACCCAGCGCGCCGGTGCCGGCGAATAGATCCAGCACGCGCTTGTCTTCGAACTGGCCCTCCCACAGGTGCGTGAGCCAGTTGTACAGGGTTTCGCGCACCCGGTCCGGCGTCGGGCGCAGGCCGGGCAGGTCGGGCACCGCGATGGGCGTGCGCCGGTATCGGCCTGCGATGATGCGAATACAATGCTTGACCATGTTTAGTTTCTTCAGAAAAAAGCGTCCGGCGGCCGACGCCGTGCCGCAGCAAACGCCTGCGCAGGCGCCCACCGACGAGGCCAACCAGGCCCAGCAACCGGAATCGACCCCGGCGCCGGCCACCGAGCCTGCCGGAGCAGCGGACCCAGCCGGCGTCGCGGCAGCGTCCGATGCGCCGGCGCCAGCCACTTCTGGATCGGTCGCATCCGAACCCGCGGCATTTGACGCCGGTGCAGCCCCGGCCCCGCCCGGCGAGCCCGTCCAGCCGGACTCGTCCATCCCGTCGCCGTCGGCTGCGGATGCCGGCACCCCGGCCGAATCGGCCAAGCAATCGTGGCTGGCCCGCCTCAAGCGCGGCCTGTCCCGCACCGGGCAAAGCCTGGGCGGGCTGTTCGTCGGCGTCAAGGTCGACGAAAACCTGTTCGACGAGCTGGAGACGGCGCTCATTATGGCCGATGCCGGGGTGGAGGCCACGCAAAGCCTGCTCGCCGCATTGCGCGCGCGCGTGCGCAAGGAGCGCATCCAGGACGCCGCGGCGGTCAAGTCGGCGCTGCGCGAAATCCTTGCCGAGCACCTGCGACCGCTGGAGCGGACCTTCGACGTGCATGCCGCCAAACCCCTGGTGGTGATGATCGCCGGCGTCAACGGCGCGGGCAAGACGACATCCATCGGCAAGCTCGCGCATGCCTTCCAACGCCAGGGGGCGAGCGTGCTGCTGGCCGCGGGCGATACCTTCCGCGCCGCGGCGCGCGAGCAGTTGGCCCAGTGGGGGGAGCGCAACGGCGTGACGGTAATTGCCCAGGACGGCGGCGATCCGGCAGCCGTGGCTTTCGACGCGGTCAATGCCGGGCGCGCCCGCGGCAAGGACGTGGTGATGGTCGATACCGCCGGCCGGCTGCCGACCCAGCTGCACCTGATGGAAGAGCTGAAAAAGATCCGCCGCGTCATCGCCAAGGCAGAGCCTGCCGCGCCGCACGAAGTGCTGCTGGTGATCGACGGCAATACCGGGCAAAACGCCCTGGCGCAGATTCGCGCCTTCGATGCCGCGTTGGGCCTGACCGGGTTGATCGTCACCAAGCTGGACGGCACCGCCAAGGGTGGCACGCTGGCAGCCGTGGCCGCCGGCAGCCAGGGCGTGCGCCCCGTGCCGGTGTGCTGGATAGGCGTGGGCGAGGGTTTGGAAGACCTGCAGCCTTTCGTCGCGAGCGAATTCGCCGCCGCCTTGCTGGGCGACTGAACGCGGCAGGCCAGTGCCGGCGCGCCGCGGCCGTCGGCGCAGGCGGCTACTTCCAGAAAGACGGCGCCCGCGCAAGCTGTGCGCAGGCCGCTGCGGCTTGCGCGGCCAAGGCCTCCTGCCTGGCCTGGATCCAGCCCAGCGCAAACCATGCGCCTGGTTGGCCGGCGTGGGCGCTTTCGAAGTAGGCGCGCGCGACGGCCAAGTCGTTGTATTGGCCGAGCAGGTCTTGCAGGTGTGACAGGCGCTTGCGATAGGCGCGCAGGCGGCGCGCCGGCAATAGGTTTTCGGCAAACGACAGCCCGTAGCGCAGCCGCTTGATGCGCTTGCGCAAGGCATGCCGGGCGTCAGTATCCAGCTTCTCGAAGCGTGCGCCTTGCGCGACCGCGTCCTTGTGCCATTTGCGCAGCCGCCGCGTCAGCGCCTCGCGCAGCGGCAGTGCCGCGCCAGGCGCGTCGGTCGGCGCCGGGCGCTGGCGCGGGCCGGCCAGGTGCCAGGCTTGTAGTGCCAGCAGCCATCCCTGGAAGGCGCGGGCGGCGGCCAGTGCCTGCCGGTCGCCGCCCAGCTGTCCGGCCGGCGGCGCCACGGCCGGCATGCCCGCGCGCGCCAGCGCCGGCAGGATCTCGTCGCGCAGCACGTCCAGGTCGCGGCCGGCGCCGAAGGCAGCGAAAAACTCGCGCGCCTGCTCGCGCAGCGCAGCCGGCGGCAGCTCGGTCAAGCCTTCGAACAGCTTCCACGCCGAGCGCAGGCGGCGCATGCCCACGCGCAGCTGGTGCACGTGCTCCGCGGTGCCCGCGGCCAGGATGCCGGCCGTGTCCGTTTCGGCCAGCACGGCGGCATTGCGCACGATCTGGTCCAGGCATTCGGCGGTCACCGCATCGAGTGCCGTCGCCGCATCCATGTCCGCAGACAGCGCCACGGGTTGCGCGGCGCGCGGCCCCCAGAAAGCGGCGATGGCGCCGGCCCGCATGGCTTGGGATTGCGGGTCGGATCCACCTGCGTCGGCCAGGGCCTGGGCGGTGCGCGCCAGCGCGTCGCCACGCTCGGCCTTGCTGCGCGCATCGGCGACCAAGCCGTGGCGCTGCTGCCAGCTGCCTGCCAGCTCGAACGCCGCGGCCAGTTCCCCGTCCACCAGCTCGAACTCGACTTCCGATACCGGCAGCTCCAGGCCGCCAGCCTTGATTACGCCGCTGTCCCAGGCCAGTTCGACGGTGCCACGGCGCGTGCGTAGCAGGCGCGCCACCCGGGTGATGTCGGTTTCGTAACGCACCTGCAAGGGGCCTTGCAAGGCGTCAAAGACCGCTTGCACCGGCGTGCCAGCGTAGGCCGACAGATCCAGTTCCGGGCCGGGCCGGTCGTGGTTGATTTCCAGGCGCGAGATGGCGTTTTCGCCAGGCGCCTTGAGCGTCTGTACCCATCGCTCGCCCTCCAGACGTAGCCTCAGGGCGACGCGCGCGCGCACCAGCTCGCGCTGCGGCGTATCGAAGTACATCGCGCGCAGGCGCAGCGTTTGCGCGCCGTCGCCGCCGGCCTCACGGGCGACGCCCGCCCCGGCCGACCGGGGAACATGCAGCTTGATTTCTTGTTCGGGCATGGCGCGGCGTCCCGCTTTTTCAAAAAATGCGGATCATATCGGTCAGGATGCAGCGGCTCGATGACCGTTCATGGAAGGGGCGGGCATCGCGCACCGCGCAATCAGCCGCGATGGCCGAGCTTGCGCGAGATTTCTGCCGCGCACGCCGCCAGCGGCCGGGCCACGGCGCCGTCCCAGGACGCGTCGAACAAGGCCGAGGGCCCCAGGCAGGTCAGCGCCAGCACGATGCTGCCGGTATGGTCGAACACCGGTACCGACAGGGCATCGATGCCCGGCAACGGGTTGCCCAAGGCGCGAGCCATGCCGCGGCGGCGGATGTCCTCCAGCAGCGGCCTGGCCTGGGCCAGCGAGTCGGCGTGCCGGTTGATGCTGGCCAGCACTGCCGCGTCGCCGGTTTCCCGGGCGATGTAGTGCTCGGCGATGCTGGGCGGCAGCCAGGCCGAAAACACCAGGCCGGTGGCCGTATGCAGCATGGACATGACGGTGCCTTTGCGCATGTTCACGTGCACGGGGTAGCCGGCCTCGGTGATGTGGATGATGGTCGGACCGTGCGAGCCGAGTACCGCCATGGCCAGCGTATGGCCCACCGTTGCGGCCAGGCGCGCGAGTTCCGGCGTGGCCAGCCGAACCGGGTCCAGGCGCTGCAGGCTGACCAGGCCCATCTGCAGCGCGAAGGGCCCCAGGTCGTACTGACCGGTGGCCGGGTCCTGCTGCACCAGCCCGACCCGCACGAAACTGACCAGATAGGGATGCGCCTTGGCCGAAGTCATCCCGGCGGCCGCGGCCAGGTCGCGCAGCGTCATCGGGCGGGCCGATTCGACCAAGGCGGCCAGCAGCGGAAAGCCGGTTTCCACCGACTGGATGCTGCGCCGGCCATCGTTGGCGGTCAGCGGGCGCGCAGCCATGAGACCGGTGGCCAGGCGTCGTGGTCGTCCGTCGCGTGCCCGGCCGCGGCGGGGCGCGGTGCACCGGGCAGGCGGGGGCCGCCAGCGGCGGGCGGGCCGGCTGGGCGGCAGAAGGCGGCGGGCGTGTCGAAGTCCATGGCGGTTCGCGTCGGATGGGCCGGCGGCGCACGCCGGGCATGTCGCAGGCGTGGTTCGCGTGGCAGTGTATCGCGCCGGCAGTGTACAGCGGTACTACGATTGCACGATGCGCCGCGGGCCGCGGCCGGTCGGCGCTAAAATCCTTCTTTTCGCCCGCCTCTTCTTTTTATTTGCCATGTCCCCTTCCCGGCCCGCCGACGCGTCCGTTGCGGACGCGCACGATTCGCCCATTGCTTCGGTTCCCGAGATCGTCGCCGAGCTGCGCGCCGGCAGGATGGTCATCTTGGTCGACGAGGAAGACCGCGAAAACGAAGGCGACCTGGTCATGGCCGCGGAATTCGTCACGCCCGAGGCCATCAACTTCATGGTCACCCACGCGCGCGGCCTGGTCTGCCTGACCCTGACCGAGGAACGTTGCCGCCAGCTCGATCTGCCGCCGATGGCCGCGCGCAACGGCACGCGCTACGGCACCAACTTCACGGTGTCGATCGAAGCCGCGCACGGCGTGGAAACCGGCATTTCGGCCGCTGACCGCGCCCACACGATCCGCACCGCGGTCGCCCGCGACGCCAAGCCGGAAGATCTCGTCCAGCCGGGCCATATCTTCCCCGTCATGGCCGTGCCCGGCGGCGTGCTGGTGCGCGCCGGCCATACCGAGGCGGGCTGCGACCTGACCGCGATGGCGGGCTTGACGCCGGCGGCGGTGATCTGCGAAGTGCTCAAGCCTGATGGCACGATGGCGCGCCTGCCCGACCTGATCGAATTCGCGCGCGAGCACGGCCTGAAGATCGGGACCATCGCCGACCTGATCCAATATCGCAACGAGCACGAATCTCTGGTCCAGCGGGTGGGGCAATGCCTGATGCAGACCCCTTGGGGGGACTTCCATGCCGTGGCCTACCGCGACACCGCCACCGGCGCGCCGCACCTGGCGCTGGTCCACGGCAAGGTCGAGCGCGACCGCGAGACGCTGGTTCGCGTGCACGAGCCGACCTCCATGCTGGACATCCTCGACAGCGGCAGCAGCCAGCATAGTTGGGGCGTGGCGCAGGCCGTGCGCGCCATCCGCGAGGCCGACGCCGGCGTGCTCGTGTTGCTCAATTGCCAAGGCGACGCCGGCCTGCTGTTTTCCCAGTTCGAAGCCTGGGGCAAGTCGGTCGGGGCCGCGCCCGCGCCGCGCGAAGGCGCCCGGATGGACCTGCGCACCTACGGCATCGGCGCGCAAATCCTGCGCGACCTCAACGTCGGCAAGATGAAGCTGCTTGCCCGTCCGCGCAAGATGCCCAGCATCGTGCCTGGCTTCGGCCTGCAGGTCACCGGCTATATCGACTCTCCCCAATCCTCCACCGAAGAAGGCAGTGCACCATGAACCCCTACACCATAGATCCTGATTTGAACGGCGAAGGCTTGCACATCGGCATCGTCCGCGCCCGCTTCAATGAGGCGATCGGCCAGGCCGAGCTGGATGCCTGCCTGAACGAGCTGGCCAAGCTGGGCGTGGACGAACGCGACGTGATGGTCGTGAGCGTGCCCGGCGCCCTGGAGATCGGCGTGACGCTGGCCAAGATGGCCGATTCAGGCGAGTTCGACGCGTTGATCGCGCTGGGCGCGGTCATACGCGGCGAGACCTATCACTTCGAAGTCGTCTCCAACGAAAGCGCCGCGGCGATTTCGCGCGTGGCGCTGGAGACCGGCGTGCCGGTGGCCAACGGCGTGCTGACGACCGACACCGACGAGCAGGCCGAGGCCCGCGCTGCCGAAAAGGGCCGCGACTGCGCCCGCGCCGCGGTGGAGATGGCCAACCTGCTGGCCGCGCTCGAGCCCGAGGCCGATGAAGACGACGAGGACGACGACGAGTTCGACGATGACGAAGAAGATGACCGCGACTGACGGCGCGGCCAGCCCCCGCAGCGCCAGGCGGCGCGCGCGCGAGTTCGCCTTGCAGGGTGTCTACGCCTGGCTGCTGCGCGGCGGCCAGGGCACCGAGGACGCCGGCGAAATCGACGCGCACCTGCGCGACGAGGAAGGCTTTTCCGAAGCCGACGCGGCCTGGTTCAAGACCTTGCTGCACGGCGTGCTGCGCGAGGCGCCGGACCTGCGCCAGCGCTTCGCGCCCTTCGTCGACCGGCCGCTGAAAGAGCTTTCCCCCGTGGAGCACGCCATCCTGCTGATCGGCAGCTACGAGCTCGTGCACCACATCGAGGTGCCGTACCGCGTGGCGATCAACGAAGCGGTGGAACTGGCCAAATCCTTTGGCGGCACCGATGGCTTCAAGTTCGTCAACGGTGTGCTGGACAAGCTGGCGGCCGTGGCCCGGCCCGACGAGGTGCGCGCGGCGGGGCCGCGGCGCTAGGCCCTGGCCGTGCCGTCCGAGTTCGACCTGATCGGCCGTTACTTTGCCCGGCAGGCGCCTTCGGGCATGCTGGGCGTGGGCGACGATTGCGCACTTTTTCCGGTCGCGCCGGGCAAGCAGGTCGCCACCAGCATGGATTTGCTGCTGGAGGGCCGGCATTTTTTGCCCGATGCCGATCCGCGCGCGCTGGGCCACAAGGCGCTGGCGGTCAACTTGTCGGACCTGGCCGCCATGGGGGCGCAGCCGATCGGCTGCCTGCTCGGCCTGGCACTGCCGCGCGCCGATGAATCCTGGCTGGCCGCCTTCGCATCCGGCTTCCTGGAGTTGGCGCGCGCCCATGAGTGCCCGCTCCTGGGCGGCGACACCACGCGCAGCCAGGCGGGCCTGGCCATCAGCGTGACGGTGTTCGGCGCCGTCGATCCGGCACGGGCCCTGCGCCGCGACGCGGCCCAGCCGGGCGACGACGTCTGGGTGTCCGGTCCCTTGGGCGCTGCGCATGCGGCGCTGCAGCTCGTACTGGGCCGCTGGCCGGCCGACGGCCGGCGGCTGGAGTCGCTGCGCCCGGCGCTGGATGAACCGCAGCCCCGTGTCGCATTCGGCTTGGCGCTTGCGGGCGTGGCCCATGCCGCCATCGACCTGTCCGATGGGCTGTTGCAGGACCTCGGGCACGTGCTGGCAGCCAGCGGCTGCGGCGCGTGCTTGCGCGAAGCCGATATTCCCGTCGATCCGCGGTTGGACGGGTTGCCGGCCGACCGGGTGCGCGAGGCGTTGCTGGGCGGTGGCGATGTGTACGAGCTGTGTTTTACCGCCGCGGCCGGGCAGCGCGAGGCCGTGCTGCAAGCCGGCCGGCGCTGCGGCCTGGTGCCTGTGCGCATAGGCGAAATCACCGCCTCGCCTGGCTTGCGCGTGGTCGATGCGCAGGGCCGGGACCTGCCGGACTTGCCGCGCGGTTTCGATCACTTCGGGCCGGCCGCCTGAGCGGCCCGGCCGATGGCGCACCGGGCCATGCGTGACAAGGAGTCTTCATGACCTCGCCTGACGATTCCAGCCAGACCCCGACCTCATCGACGCCGCCTGCCGGCGCCCGCGGCCATGACGCATCCTCGGCCAAGGCGGCGCCGACGCTGCGCTGGATGTTCGGCCACCCCGCGCGCGTGCTGGCGTTCGGCTTCGGCGCGGGTTTGCTGCGCCCCGGCCCCGGCACCTGGGGTACGCTGGCGGCCTGGCTGCTTTGGGTGCTGGCGCGGGCGGACGCTGCGCCGGCTTGGGCGGTGGGACTGTTCCTGCTTGCCGCGCTGGCGCTGGGCGCCGCGGGCTGCCATCGCACCGGGCGTGACTTGGGCGTGCCGGACCACGGCGGCATGGTCTGGGATGAAATGGTGGCGTTTTGGCTGGTGCTATGGCTGATACCTGGTACGCTGCCTGCCCAGGTGCTGGCGTTCGCATTGTTTCGCCTGTTCGACATCGCCAAGCCGCCTCCCGTGCGCCAGTTCGATGCGCGCTGGAAAAATGGCTTCGGCGTCATGTGGGACGATTTGCTGGCCGCCGGCTACACGTTGCTGGCGATGGCGGTGCTGGTCCGCCTGGGAGTCCTTCCATGATCGATACGCAAATCCAAGAACTGGCAGAGCGCCTGGGCCGGGCGCTGCAGGCGCGCGGCTGGATGCTGGGCACGGCGGAATCCTGCACGGGCGGGCTGCTGGCCGGTGCCATTACGGCGGTCGCCGGCTCCAGCAATTGGTTCGACCGCGGTTTCGTCACCTACAGCAACGACGCCAAGGTCGAACAATTGGGCGTGGCGCCGCTGATCCTGGCGCAGCACGGCGCGGTCAGCGAACAGGTCGCACGCCAGATGGCGGTCGGTGTGTTGGCGGCTTGCCCGGCGGCGCACGTGGCCGCGTCCACCACCGGCATCGCCGGCCCGGGCGGCGCGGTGCCTGGCAAGCCGGTCGGCACCGTGTGCTTTGGCTTCGCCCACCGCAGCGAGGACGGCCTGGTGGTTTTCGCCGCCACCCGCCACTTCGAAGGCGACCGCGCGCAGGTCCGGCACAGCTCCGTGGCCTACGCGCTGGAGGGCCTGCTGCAGCTTAGCGAACGGCGTTGATCGCGTCGCGCGTGGCGCGCGCCGCTTCGGCCGCCGCCTCGCGCCAGTCCTTCCCCGATCCGGCGTACAGGATCGCCCGCGACGAATTGATCATCATCCCCGTGCCGGCGCGGTTGCGCCCGGCGTTGACCGTGGCCATGATGTCGCCGCCTTGCGCGCCGATGCCCGGTACCAACAGGGGCATGTCGTCGCCCACCAGGTCACGCACCGCGGCCAGCTCATTGGGGACGGTGGCACCCACGACCAGTCCGCACTGGCCGTTGGCGTTCCACCGGGTTTGCACGAGTTCGGCCACCCGCAGGTACAGCGGCCGGCCGCCCTCGGTTGGCAGTGCCTGTAGGTCGGCCCCGCCCGGGTTGGAGGTGCGGCACAGCACGATTACGCCGCGGTCGGGCCATTGCAGGTAGGGCTCGATCGAATCGGTTCCCATGTAGGGGTTGACGGTCACGGCATGTGCTCCGTAGCGCTCGAACGCCTCGCGCGCGTACTGCTGCGCGGTCGGACCGATGTCGCCGCGCTTGGCATCGAGCACGATGGGCAGGTCGGGATGGTTGGTCCGGATGTGCTCGCACAGCGCCTGCAGCTGGCCTTCGGCCGCTTGCGCGGCGAAGTATGCGATCTGGGGCTTGAAGCCGCAGGCATAAGGGGCGGTGGCGTCGACGATGGCGCGGCAAAACTCCAGCACCCCATCGGGCCGGTCCTTCAATTCGGCGGGCAAGCGGGCCGGGTCGGGGTCGAGGCCCACCATCAGCAGCGAGTTGGACTTGGACCAGGCGTGTTCGATGCGTTGTCGGAAATTCATGGCTGGACGGCTGTCGGAGAGCGCGGAACCCGCACTATAACCAACCGGCTGCTGCTCAATGCAGCTTGACCCGCGGGTGCGCGCGCTTCATCAGCAGGCGCGCCAGCGCCAGCGAAGCGGTGCGCGACAGGCCGAGCACGGTCTGGTGGTGCATCAGGTGCAGGCTCATGTACATCATGCGCGCCAGCAGGCCGGTGACGAACAAGCCCCGGCCGGTGAGCTTGCCCATCAGGCTACCCGCGCCAGCCTGGTGGCCCAGCGATACCAGCGATCCGTGGTCGCGGTACACGAAGGGCGTGTCCGGCGCCGGCTTGCCGCGGATGCGCGCGGCCAGGCGGTCGGCCAGGTAATCGGCCTGCTGGTGTGCGGCCTGGGCGCGCGCCGGCACCGTCCCGTTCTCGCCCCATGGTGCCGCGGCACAGTCGCCAAAGGCATAGATGTCCGGGTCAGGCGTGCGCAGGCAAGCATCGACCTCGACTTGCCCAATGCGGTTCAAGGGCAGGTCCAGGCTGGCCAGCACCGGCTGGCCTTGTATGCCCGCAGCCCACATGCACAGGTCGCTTGCAAAGCGTCGTCCGTCGGATGCGATCACACTGTCGGCGGTGACTTCGGCGATGCGGCAGTCAGTGTGCACGCGCACGCCCAGCTCGGTCAGGCGCTCGTGCGCGGCCCGCGCGATGCGCTCGGGCAGGGCGCCCAGCAGCCGCGGCCCGCCTTCTATCAGCGTGATCACCAGGTCGCGGTCGGGGCGGAAGGCCGGCAGTCCGTAGGCGCCGATGACCCGGCCGGCTTCGCGCAGTTCTGCGGCCAATTCCACGCCCGTGGCGCCGCCGCCGACGATCACGACGTTCAGCGACGCAGAAGGGTCGCGGGCCTTGGCCTGGTCGACCTCGACCATGGCCTGCAGCAACGCCAGGCGGAATGCCTCGGCGTTGTCCGGCGTATCCAGCGTGACGGCATGGCGCTCGGCGCCGGGCGTGCCGAAGAAGTTGGATGTACTGCCCACGGCCAGCACCAGCGTGTCGTAAGGCAGCGTGCGGGGCGGGATCACCGCCTCGCCGTGCGGCGCCTCGACGGCGGCCAGCCGCAGCGTGCGCGTGCGCCGGTCCACCTCGAGGAGGTTGCCCAGGACGAAGGAGAAGTGGTTGAGGTTGGCCAGCATGAGGTAGGACAGGCCTTCCTGGTGGATGTCCAGGGTGCCTGCGGCCGCCTCGTGCAGCGACGGCTTCCAGATGTGATAGGGGCGCGCGTCGACCAGGGTGACGTGGGCGCGGCCGAAACGGCGCCCCAGCCGGGCGGCCAGGATCAGCCCGCCGGCGCCGCCGCCGACGATGACGACCCGGTGGGGGGCACCGCGAGAGGAGGCATCGCTCATGCCTGCAGTGTGCCTTGCGCGCGGCGGCAAGGGCGCGTCAGCTCGTATCGGGCGGTATCAGCCCGTGAAGCGGTCGACGGCGACTGCTGCCCAGATGCCGGCGGTTAGCAGCAAGGACAGCAGCACGGCCGCGCTGCCCAGGTCCTTGGCGCGGCCAAGTAGCGGGTGGGTGTCGGTCGACAGGGCGTCGGCCAGCGCTTCCACGGCAGAATTGAGCAGCTCCACGACCAGCACCAGCACCATGGGCGCGATCAGCAGTGCGATCTCGACGGGAGTGCGTCCCAGGAAGAAAGCGCCGGGCACGAGTGCCGCCGCCAGCGCCAGTTCCTGCCTAAACGCCGCTTCGTGCCGCCATGCCGCGCCCAGGCCCAGCAGGCAATAGCGCAGGGCAGGAAACAGGCGACGCAAGCCGCCCGAGCTTTTACGGCCTGGCTGGCGGGGAGGGCGGGACGGCGTCATGGGATGGGTATGGCAAGGGCAGTGGGGGGCGGAAAACCCCGGAAAATCGCCGGGTGCGCCAGGCCGGCTCAAGCCATGGGCGCGCCTTGCGGCGCCGATGCCCCGCGGTCCAGCGCCGCGGCCTGCATGGAGAACTGCCGGGTCAGCACCGCGCCGAAGAAAAACAGCATCGACGAATAGTAGATCCACAGCAACAGCGCCACGACCGAGCCAGCTGCGCCGTAGGCCGAGGCCACGCTGCCCTTGCTCAGGTACCAGCCGATCACCCACTTGCCCACGAGGAACAGGGCCGCGGTCACCACCGACCCGGGGATCACGTGGCGCCACGGCACCGACACGTGCGGCAGCAACTTGAAGACGACGGCAAACAGCGCCGTCACCACGCAGAAGGAGAAAAGGTTGGACAGCGCGTCGGCCAGCGTGGCGAAGGCCGAATGTGACCAAAGCTCGCCGTAGTAGCTTCGCATCGCCGCCAGCGCCGCATTGACCGCCAGCGACACCAGCAGGAATAGCGCCAACACCAGGATCAGGCCGAATGCCCGCAGCCGCGCGCGCACGAGCTGGCTAAGCGCCTTGTCATCCGAAGGCGGGACTTCCCAGAGCTCGTCCAGGCTTTGCTTGAGCTCGTTGAAGGCCGTGGTGGCGCTAAAGAGCAGCACGCCGATGGAGATCAGCGCGGCCAGCAGGCCGCTGCCCGACTCGTGGGCGCTGGCCAGCACGATTTGTATGACTTCGGCGCCGCGCTCGCCGATCAGGTCCCGCAGCTGCCCGACCAGCTCGGCGCGCACGGCATCCTCGCCAAACACCGCGCCTGCCACGGCGATCACCAGGATCAGCATGGGCGCGAGCGAAAACACCATGTACAGGGCAAGCGCCGCCCCCTTGCTGGAAGCCCGCTGGCGCGACCATTGCATGGCTGCGTCGACCAGCAGTTGCTTGTAGCGGATGCGGTGCAGGTAGCGGATCAGCGGCATGGGCACTTCCAGGCAAGTCCGAAGGCTGCGGATGCGCTTCATCATACCGCCCGCCGCGCGACGGATGCGGACAAAGGAAAAGCCCGAAGGCGCAAGCCTTCGGGCCGAGTCGTCAAGCCCCGGAAGGACCGGGGCGAGGCTGAAGGGGCTTGGATTAGAAATCCATGCCGCCCATGCCACCCATGCCGCCGCCGGGCATGGCGGGCGCAGCGGGCTTGTCCTCGACCAGTTCCACCACCGCGGCTTCGGCCGTCAGCAGCAGGCTGGCAACGGAGGCAGCGTTTTGCAGCGCGGTGCGGGTCACCTTGGTGGGGTCCAGCACGCCCTGCTCGACCAGGTCGGCGTATTCGCCGGTCGCGGCGTTGTAGCCGAAGTTGCCCTTGCCTTCGAGCACCCTGTTGACGATCACGCTGGCTTCTTCGCCGGCGTTGGTCACGATGGTGCGCAGGGGCTCTTCGACGGCGCGCAGGATCAGCTTGATGCCGGCGTTCTGGTCAGGCGTATCGCCCTTCAGGTTGGCAATGGCCTGCTTGGCGCGCAGCAGGGCCACGCCGCCGCCAGGCACCACGCCTTCTTCCACCGCAGCACGCGTGGCGTGCAGGGCGTCCTCGACGCGGGCCTTCTTTTCCTTCATTTCGACTTCGGTCGCGGCACCCACGCGGATCACCGCCACACCGCCGGCCAGCTTGGCCACGCGCTCTTGCAGCTTCTCGCGGTCGTAGTCCGAGGTGGCTTCCTCGATCTGCACGCGGATTTGCTTGACGCGGGCTTCGATGTTCTTGCTGTCGCCGGCGCCGTCGATGATGGTGGTGTTTTCCTTGGCCACTTCGACGCGCTTGGCCTGGCCCAGCTCGGCCAGCGTCGCCTTCTCGAGCGTCAGACCGGTTTCTTCGGAGATCACCGTGCCGCCGGTCAGGATGGCGATGTCCTCGAGCATGGCCTTGCGGCGGTCGCCGAAGCCGGGCGCCTTGACCGCAGCGGTCTTCAGGATGCCGCGGATGTTGTTGACCACCAGGGTAGCCAGCGCTTCGCCTTCGACGTCCTCGGCGATGATCAGCAGCGGACGGCTGGCCTTGGCGACTTGTTCGAGCACCGGCAGCAGGTCACGGATGTTGCTGATCTTCTTGTCGTAGATCAGGATGAACGGATCGTCCAGCGCGGCGACTTGCTTGTCGGGGTTGTTGATGAAGTAGGGCGACAGGTAGCCGCGGTCGAACTGCATGCCCTCGACGACGTCCAGTTCGTTTTCCAGCGACTTGCCGTCCTCGACGGTGATCACGCCTTCCTTGCCGACCTTGTCCATCGCGTCGGCGATGATCTGGCCGATCGAGGCATCGCTGTTGGCCGAGATCGAGCCGACCTGGGCGATTTCCTTGCTGGTGGTGACCGGCTTGGAGATCTTCTTCAGCTCTTCGACGGCGGCGGCCACGGCCTTGTCGATGCCGCGCTTCAGGTCGATGGGGTTGAAGCCGGCGGCCACGTACTTCAGGCCTTCCTGGACGATGGCCTGGGCCAGCACGGTGGCGGTGGTGGTGCCGTCACCGGCGTTGTCCGAGGTCTTGGAGGCGACGTCCTTGACCAGCTGGGCGCCGATGTTTTCGAACTTGTCCTTCAGTTCGATTTCCTTGGCCACGGACACGCCGTCCTTGGTCACGGTGGGGGCGCCGAAGGAGCGTTCCAGCACCACGTTGCGGCCTTTCGGGCCCAGGGTCGTCTTGACCGCGTTGGCCAGGATGTTCACGCCCCGCACGATGCGGACACGCGCCTCGTCATTGAATAGGACTTGCTTGGCAGCCATTTTTCAGCTTCCTTGTTGAATGCGTTCGTAATTACTGGATCACGGCGAGGATTTCTTCCTCGCGGATGACGAGCAGCTCTTCGCCGTCGACCTTGACGGTCTGGCCGGCGTACTTGCCGAACAGCACCTTGTCGCCGACCTTCACGTCGACGGGCAGGACCTTGCCGTCTTCGGTCTTCTTGCCGGGGCCGACGGCCACGACTTCACCCTGGTCGGGCTTTTCGGCGGCGCTATCGGGGATGACGATGCCCGAGGCGGTTTTGCGCTCGTTGTCCAGGCGCTTGACGATCACGCGATCGTGCAGAGGACGCAGGGCCATGTTCGGAACTCCTGTTTTTATGGAAGAGAGATCAATGGATCTTGGTGTCGAAGAGGGACGCGGCAAGTGGGATAGACCCTGTCGGTTCTGTTAGCACTCACCGCCGACGAGTGCTAATTATAGGGGTCATTGCCCGGGGTTCAAGGGGCCAGGCAAATTGTGTCATGCAGTAACGCGGCCCCACCTGCCGCGGCGGTGCGTTTGGATGCCCGCGCGGCCGGTCCCGCAAGGCGCCTGGGTGCCGGTCACGCCGTCGCCGCGCGGGGGCACCGTCCGCGCGGATAGGGTGCGTGCGCGGTGTGGGCGGCGGGGGCTGGCCCTTGCACACGGGAGGGGGCGGCTAGCCTTTGCCGTCAAGCCGATGAAGCGCGAAACCCGCGGCGCCGCGGCCCAGGTCCGGGCGCAATTGCATGGTTGGGATCAGATAGTCGCCATGGTTTTGCTTCCGGTAGGGGATGGGCGGCGTGGTGGCCAGGGTGCGCATGCGCTCGCGCAGGCGATCGGCTGCCTGCGCGAACCCATCCGGGTCCAGCCGGTCCGCGCGATAGACCACGAAAGGGGGCAGGACATCGTAGCCTGGGTAGAAGAGGATCCCGTGCTGGATGGGAAACAGCAGATCGTCGATCGGGCCGTTGATGCCCCGCGCGCCATAGTGCTCTTGCCAGCCTCCGATGGTGACCACCACCATGGCGCGCCGCCCGGCCAGGGTGCCTTCGCCGTAGCGATCTCCCCAGCATCGCTCGCTGTGCTCGCCGACGCCATAGGCGAAGCCGAAGGAGAACACTCGGTCGACCCATCCCTTCAGGATCGCGGGCATCGAAAACCACCACAGCGGGAATTGCAGGATCAGGGCGTCGGCCCACAGCAGCTTGCGCTGCTCGGCAAGGACATCGCCGGTCAACGCGCCGGCGGCGAAGGCATCGCGGGAGGCAGCGGGTACCTGCAGCCGCACATCCTGTGGCAACTGCGGGAAATCCGCGCGGTCCACCTCGCTTTTCCAGCGCTGGGCATACAGGTCGCTGACCTGGACGGCATGGCCAGCGGCTTCGAGCTCGGCCATGGCCACGTCGCGCAGCGCGGCGCCGAGCGCGGCAGCTTGTCTGCCGTCGCCCGCGAGCTTGGGGTGGGCCAGTCGACCATCACGCGGCATCTGCGGGAACTGGAAGGCGCGCTCGGCGCTGCTTAGCCGCAACACGCGCGGCGTTTCGCTGACCGAGGAAGGGGCGCGCTACTACGCCGACTGCCTCCAGATCCTGCAGATGGTCGAGCGCGCCATCGACGGCGTGGGGGCGGGCGTGACACCGCTGCTGGAAACGTTCGGATTTCCTGCACCGCTGCGCTGGGCGTGTTGCACATCAGCCGGTTGCTATTCGAGTTCCAGGATAAGCATCCGGAGATCGAAATCGACTTTGGGCTGACCGACGCGCGCATCGACCTTGTGCGCGAAGGCGTCGACATTGCCATCCGCCTGGGGCCGCTGACCGACAGTTCACTGAAAATGCGCGCGCTCGGCCTGAGCAGGCGCCTGTTGGTGGCCGCGCCCGGCTACCTGGCGCGGCACGGGGCGCCCGCCACGCCCGGGGAGTTGGCCAGCCACGAGGGCATCCGCATGAGCAATGTCGCAGGCAGCGACACGCTGGCGCTGCTGGATGCGGACGGCACGCGGCATGTGGTGCCGTTTGGTGGGCGCCTGCGGGTCGATCACGGGCTGGCCGCGCGCGAGGCCGTGCTTGCGGGCCGAGGCATCGCGCCAGCCCATCGCTGGCTGGTCGACGACCTGATTGCCGACGGCCGCTTGCGGATCCTGATGCCGCGGTATGCGCTGCCGTCGGTGCCCCTGACCATGCTGATCATGCCCGAGCGTAGCCGCCTTGCGCGCGTGCGCGTGCTGATCGATTTCCTCGTTGAGAACATCACCCGCATCCCGGGCATTGATGCACCCGGCGCGGCGGGACGATCCTGACAAGCCCTGGCCTCAGCCCGGGACCTGGCCAGCCGGGCCGCCGGCGCCGTGGCGCGTGCGCGCTCAAACCTTGCGCGCGCGTGCTAGCAACAGTGCTTTTTCTTGGGCATTGCGGGCCATTTCCGCAGCCCGCTCGAATTCGGCGCGCGCCTCGTCGCGGCGGCCCAGGCGGGCCAGGAGATCGCCGCGCACGCTGGGCAGCAAATGATAGTTGCGCATTGCAGGCTCGTCGCGCAGCGCGTCGACCAGCGCCAGTCCTGCCGCAGGGCCGTTGGCCATGCTCACCGCGACGGCCCGGTTCAATTCCACCACCGGCGACGGCGCCACGCAGGCCAATTGGTCGTAGAGCGAGACGATGCGGGCCCAGTCGGTCTGTTCCGCGCTTGGGGCCACGGCATGGCAGGCGGCCAGCTCGGCCTGCAGGGCATAAGGCCGATTTGCGCCGCCCAGCGCACGGGCGCGGTCCAAGGCCTGTAGGCCACGGCGGATCAGCAGCCGGTCCCAGCGGCTGCGGTCCTGGTCCATCAGCAACACCGGCCGCCCTTGGGCATCGACGCGGGCGGCCATGCGCGAAGCCTGCAGCGCCATCAGCGCGACCAGGCCGTGTACCTCGCTCTCGTCCGGGGCCAGCTCGGCGAGCAGCCGGCCCAGTCGCAAGGCTTCGTCGCACAGCGCCGGGCGGATCCAATCTTCGCCCGCGGTCGCCGAATAGCCTTCGTTGAAGATCAGGTAGATCACCTCCAGCACCGACGACAACCGCTCGGCGCGCGCTTGCGCATCTGGTGCCTCGAAGGGCACCCGGGCGGCTGTGAGCGCACGCTTGGCCCGTACGATGCGCTGGCCGATCGTGGCTTCGGATGTCAAGAAGGCGCGGGCGATCTCTTGGGTCGATAGGCCGCCCACCACGCGCAGGGTCAACGCCACGCGCGCCTCGACCGACAGCACCGGGTGGCAGGCCGTGAAGACCAGGCGCAGGACGTCGTCGCCGATGTCATCCCGGCGTGCCGCGTCCAGCGCGTCCACGAAGTCGGGTTCGACGTCGGCCTGCAGCGCCTGCAACGCAAGGCCGATCTGCTCGTGCTTTTGCGCGTGCAGTGCGTGGCTGCGCAGCCGGTCGCGCGCGCGGTTTTTCGCCGTGGTCATCAGCCAGGCCCCCGGGTTGTCCGGCACGCCCTCGGCAGGCCAGTGCTCCAGCGCCGCCACCAGCGCATCCTGGGCCAACTCTTCGGCCGTGCCGAGGTCGCCGACCATGCGGGCCACGGCCGCGATGACTTTGGCCGCCTCTATCTTCCAGACGGCCGTGACGGCGGCATGGGCGGCTTGGACGCTCACTGCCCGGCTTGTCCCATCTTGGCCTTCATGTCTTCGGGCAGTGCGTCCATGTCCATGTAGAACACCTCCCAGATGTGGCCGTCCAGGTCGTCGAAGCTGTGCTGGTACATGAAACCGTAGTCGCGGGCCTGGCGAGGTGCCTTGCCGCCGGCGGCGACCGCCTTGGCCACGATGGCATCCACCGCCGCCCGGTCCTCGCAGGGCAGGGCGAGCAAGACCTGGGCCGCGGCCGCAGGGTCCGCGACGGGGCGGTCGATGAAGCCCTGGAAATACGGCCGCGTTAGCAGCATGGCGTAGATGTTCTCGCCGATGATCATGCAGGCGGCCTTTTCGTCGGTGAAGGCCGGATTGAACGTAAAGCCCAGGCGCGCAAAGAACGCCTTCGAGGCGGTCAGGTCGGCGACGGGGAGATTGACGAAGATCTGGTTGTGCATGGATGTCACCCGCTGGCAGGCAAAGGTTGGTCAAACAGGGTTGTAGCCCGATGCGGCGGCCCGGATGGCGGCATCGTCTGCCAGCCTGTCATCCGGCAGGCTGCAGCCGCTCGTTTCCGGTGGTCGCATCGGCGCTGGTACGGCTACGACGCCCGGCCGGCGGGAGTTTCGACATCACGATGCCTGGGGAAAACCCCTAGGCATGGCCAGCCTTCTGCGTGCCTATTCGAAGCACGGCCCGAGCTTGCGCACTTCCACCGTGCACCACTGGGCGGCCGGGCACTGCTCGGCGATGGCCACGGCTTGTTCGAGGGTGGCGCAGTTCAGCAGGAAAAATCCGCCGATCATTTCCTTGGCTTCGGCAAAGGGACCGTCCATGCGGTGGCGCTTGCCGTCGCGTACCTGCACGCGTACGGCGTCGTCCAGGGAGGTCAGCGACTGGGCGTCTGCCAGCAGGCCACGCGCTTTCAGGTCGGCGGCGTAGCGCAGCATGGCGTCGTAGGCCTCGCGGCCCTGCTCGACGCCGCGCGCTTGGCGTTGGCCGACGGGTTCGATGATGAGCAGCATGTACGACATGGAGGCTCCCGGCTTTCGATGCACGCGTTGTACGCCGGCCAGGGCGACGCCGCAAGTCCGTCCGGCGCCGGCGGCCTGCGTCGGCCGGCGCGGGCGGTCAATCCTTAGCCCACTTTGGGCTTGCCTTGCCGCGGCAGCCAACGCCAGAAGATGGCTGCCGCGACCCACCCCAGCGCCCCGATGGAAAAGACGGCCGATGCCAGGCCCGCCACTGCGGTGACCGCCGACAGGAGCACCGGGCCGCCGCAAGAGCCCAGGTCGGACATCAATCGCCAGACGCCCAGGAACTGCACGCGGCCGGACGGCGGCGACGCGTCGGCGCCCAGCGTCATGACGATGCCCGAGCCGATGCCGTTGCCGAAGCCCAGGATCAGCGAAAACAGGACAAAGGCCACGGCCCCGCCGGTGAAGGGGATCCCCATCAGCGCGAATCCCATCAGCAACGTGCATGGCATGGCCACCCAGACGCGGCCGTGCTGGTCCATGATCTTGCCGGCCGGATAGAAGACCGACATGTCGATGGCGGCGACCATGCCGTAGATCAGCGATGTCGTGGTCGCGTCGATGCCAAGTTGTTCGGCCCACAAGGGGATGACCACCTGGCGCGAAGCCCGCAGCGCGCTGACCAGCAGGATGCCCACCCCCAGCGTCAGGAACACGCGCGCGTGGCTGCGCATGACTTGGCGCACGTTGGGGGCCGGGCCGGCGCCGGCGGAGCTGTTCTGCGCCTGCAGGTCCGGGGCCAGGATGGCAATCAGGCCGGCGACCAGCATGGCCGCGGCGGCGGCCCAATACGCGCCGGACAGGCCCATGAGGTGGATCAGCGCCGCGCCGGCGAATGGGCCGGCGAACACGCCGATCCGCGTCGTGCCGCCCAGCGTCGACAGCGCGCGGGCGCGCAAGTTCAGCGGCACGACCTCCACCAGGTAGGTTTGCCGCGCCAGGATGAACACCGAAGAGGCCATGCCGATGATGAGCATGCTCACCGCCAGCACCGCCACGTTGGGCGCGGCGATCGCCAACAGCAGCGCCACCACGCTAAGCAGGGCCGCGCCGGCGATGGCGCGGCGCTCGCCGAAGCGGTCGGTCAGCAGGGCCGCGGGAATATTGCTCAAGAGCGATCCCACCCCGATCAGCGCGGCGATGAGCCCGGACATGGCCAAAGATGCGCCCAGCTCGCGCGCGCTCAGCGCCACGACCGGCAGGATGGCTCCGTTGCTGACGCCGTAGAGCAGGGATGGGCCGTACGCCGGCACGGCGATTTTCCTGAAGCTGAATGCGGCGTCTGTCATGGCGGGGTGGATGCAGGGCCCCGTTGCGTCGCGGCAGCGCGGGGCAAAAGAGACGCCC
>Ga0207865_100300_pt1 | contig 57451 bp, 47 predicted proteins | sample HigsolmetaAR204D_FD_184836 | JGI IMG/M metagenome (GOLD analysis project Ga0207865, IMG submission 184836) | Ionic liquid and high solid enriched microbial communities from the Joint BioEnergy Institute, USA - AR20-4-D (SPAdes) (version 2) ...
AGCCTGATGCATCCAAATCAAAACGGTATTTGATCTTTTTCCCGTGTTTCCCGTACGCCGCTTTCGGATAGTATTCGTACCGACTGGTGATCCGGCCCGTGCCCTCCTCCATTTTCACCGCTTTGTTCACGTAGCCTGATGCATCCAAATCAAAACGGTACTTGATTCTCTTTCCATGCTTTCCGTATTCCGCATTTGGATAGTATTCATACCGGCTGACGACCCGGCCTGTACCTTCATCCATTTTCACCGCCTTGTTCACGTAGCCTGATCCGTTCAAATCAAAACGGTATTTGATTTTTTTTCCGTGTTTCCCGTATTCCGCTTTCGGATAATATTCATACCGGCTAGTGATCCGGCCCGTGCCCTCCTCCATTTTCACCGCCTTGTCCACGTAGCCTGATCCGTTCAAATCAAAACGGTATTTGATCTTTTTTCCGTGTTTCCCGTACGCCGCTTTCGGATAGTATTCGTACCGACTGGTGATCCGGCCTGTGCCCTCCTCCATTTTCACCGCCTTGTCCACGTAACCTGATCCGTTCAAATCAAAACGGTATTTGATCTTTTTTCCGTGTTTCCCGTATTCCGCTTTCGGATAGTATTCGTACCGGCTGATCACCCGGCCCGTTCCTTCCTCCATTTTCGCCGCCCGGTTCACGTATCCCGAGGCATCCAAATCGAAACGGTACTTGACCTTTCCATCCTGCTCGCCGTATCTCGCCGACGGGTAGAACTCGTAATAGCGAATGACTTTTTGCGTTTTCCCATCCAGTTCTGAAGACCGGATGATCCATTCGTTCCCGTCCAACTCAAAAATTTCCCTGATTCTATTTCTCGCGTTTTCAATCGTGGCATCCGCGTAATATTCCTGAATAAATTTTAATTGTCCGTCTTCATACACTTTGGCGAAGAGGATCCTCCCCTCATCGTCCATGTAATAATGGACGTCCCCATCTACGAAAACATTTTCCCCTTCCGCGGGCAACCCTTCCGCTCCCGCCGAAAGATTGCAATAAAGAAAGATCGATAGGATAGAAAAGGGGATCAGGAAAAATCTCTTTTTCACAACAATCTCCTTCCTAGCTCTTCCACGGATGTATTCTTTTTCCATTTATTATATCGTCAATGATCCGAAATTGAATAGCCCTCTTTCATTTTTTTCGGTCCTCCCGTCCTCGGATTTCAACGCCGAAGGCGAGCCGGGATGGAGGGAGGCCGTTCCGTCTCCCGGAAACGGACAAACCCGCAGCAAATCTTTTCCTCCCATTGCCGCTTCCCTTGGATGTTCACGGTTTCCGCCTTTCCGGACAAGCGGGAACGGCAAAAACGCAAACGCCTTGTTTTCCGTTTAAAACCCGTCCTTGATCCACGCGCCCGCATCCCCACATCCAGCCGTTCCCATCCGTTGCTCGTTTTCCCGGCTCAAAAAATCCGTCACGCCCCCTTCCCGTTTGCAGCCGGCGTACGGCAGCGATTCTCCCGCCGCCGCTAGTTGAAAAATTATGATGTTAAAAATTTATAATATTTGTTTTATACTAAAAATATCCAACATTTATGGAGGGTTGCAAGTTGAAAATCGTCATTTTCGGAGCGGGCGCCCTCGGCGCCTATTACGGGGGCAGGCTTTTGGAAAGCGGCCGGGATGCCGTCTTCTTCGTCCGGGAAAAACGGGCGGAAAAACTGAAAAGATTCGGATTGGCCATCCATTCGCCGAACGGGGATGCCGCTTTCACCGAAGTCCCCTTTGCCACCCGGACCGAAGAGATCGGAAAAGCGGACCTCGTTTTGCTGGCCGTCAAAGGCTATCATCTGCGGGATGCCTTGCCCGCATTGAAGGAACTGGTGAAAAAGGGCGGAAAGGTTTTACCGATCTTAAACGGCGTCGAACATTATGAAGTGTTGCAAAAAGAGTTGGGAAAGGAAAACGTGTTGGGCGGCCTGTCCTATATCATGGCATCCTTGGATGAGCACGGACACGTCATTCACGCCAACCCCCAAGATGCGCTCCTATTCGGTCCGCTGGCTCCATCCCAGGAAGATTTTTGCGCGCAAGTGGAGGACCTTTTCCGGCCGGCGTCCTTCACCGCCATAAAAACCGATGCGATTGAAACGGCCATATGGGAAAAGTACATGTTTATCACGGCCTTCTCGGGGGTGACGTCCGCCGCCGATTTGCCCATCGGCATCATCCGCTCCCATCCGGAAACGCTGGAGATCGCCCGCCAAATCGTCAAGGAAATGAAACGATTGGCCAATTTGTACCAAGTTCCCCTCACCGAGGAACAGGTGGAAAAAACGGAGCAAATATTCCAAGCGCTGCCGGAGGAAGGGACTTCTTCCATGCACCGGGACAAGAAAAAAGGGCTGCCCTTGGAACTGGATCAACTCCACGGCGCCGCTTTGCGGATGGCGGAAAGGAAGAAGGCAAAACTGCCTTATATTCAATTTGTCTATCAATTGCTGAAGCCTTACGAAAAAGGCTTGAAGCCTTCCGAAACCGCCGCTCCCTGATCCGGGCGGCACCTTCGGATTAGAAGGGAGAACCCTCGATGGGTGGGCAAAAAAAAACGCTTGGACCGCCAACGCATCCGGCCTTCCCTTCGGCTGCGCGGGCAGATTGAACGAAGTTCCCGACGATCCTGCCCGAAAATTCTTCATCCGGAAGGGCCTTCATGGAGGCGGGGGGCATCTTTTTTCAAAAGATTTTACGGATCCGTCGGTTCCCCAGGGATAAAAAAGGAGCGGAACCGGGTGTCCGCCCGCCCGGTTCCGCTCCGCCAAAAACCTCCGTACGTTTTTTCGGAAAGGGGATCCCCCTTATCTCAACACGGATGCCGCCATGCGGACATAGGTATGCCTTCTGCCCCTGATGGCGATGGAATAGGCCATGATATTTTCCGGATCGGCGATGCCGAAGATCCCCGCATCCCCGATATGATGAATATCCGCGCCGGCCATTTTGTTATAGAGGGCCATTTGCGAGACCGTCTCCTTTCCCGCCCCTTCCTGGCTCGTGCCGATGGCGGTCAGGGCCAGCGCACCCTTTTCATGAATGGTTTGAATCAATTTCTCCTGTTTTTCCAGCGTGGTTCCGGGAACGGTTCCGACGCCGGGAATGAGGACGACATCCGCGCCCGCGTCCACAAAGGAGGCGACCGTTTCTTCATCGACGATGGAGCCGCCGCTTTCCCCTTTTACTCCGGCCCCGTGCATCTTTCCGGCGATGACCAATCCTTCCTCGCCGAAAATCTTCTTGGCCGTCTTCACCGACTCGACGATCGCCCGGTTCGTCACCCCCGTTTTCGGATTCCCGGTGAGGCAAACGAAGTCAACCCCCAATTGTTTCGCTTTCACGAGCGACGCCTCCACCGCCCTCCTTCCCTGGGGCAGTTCGTAAAGCGCTTCCAGGCGTTCGGCATTCGGATCCACCGGTTCAAGATTGATTCCGACGGGACGCCCCACCAATTTTTTCAATTGGCGGACCGTTTCCTCCCCTTTCGTTTCCAAGCCGAAGACCTCCGGATGATCCACGTCGAACACATTCAATAAAATGAGATCCGCCCCGAAGGCAGCCGCCAATTCCGCGTTGGTCACACTCGGATAGATCGGGGGAACGGTACAGACCACTTCGGCGAGGACGGTCCGCCCTTCCGCCGCGGCGATGGCCTGCCGCAATTCCTTCCCGCCCATTTTTTGAAAATCGGATGCGGTACAATCCAGTATTCGTTTCATCTTCCCCACCCTCGTCTTCATTTTTTCCATTTCTTACAAGGCTCCGTCTATGAAACCAGCTTACTATTATTATTGAACAGCGGCCGAAATTCTGCAAATGAAATTGGAATCCCTTCCGATCCGTTGGAAAGAAATCGAATGAAGCGTATACTATTCTTGTGAAAACCAACGGAAGAGGAGAGCGCGAAATGTACGTGGCGACAGCGGAGGTTCAAGTCACTTATGCGGATACGGATATGATGGGAGTGATCTATCACGGAAATTATGTGAAATGGCTCGAGATCGGCCGGACGAAGTTGATCGAAGACGTCGGCTTCAATTATTTGGATCTGGAAAAGGCCGGTTATTACGCGCCGGTTTACAACTTGAACATTACATATAAAAAAGCGATTAAATACGGGGACCGGGTTTTCGTCAAAACCTGGGTGGAAGAAAATCTGCGGACGAGGACGACTTACGGTTTCCAAATCGTCAACGGCGACGGGGAAGTTTGCGCGGAAGGCACGACGACCCATATCGTGGTGAGAAAAACCGATTTCCGGCCGGTCGCATTCGGGAAGATTTTCCCGGAATGGTTCCAAAAATATGAAGAGATTAAGCGGAAAAAATAGACGGACGGGGCGCACGCCCCGTCCGATCGTTTTCAAAGGGATTTTCTTTCGCCTTCGGCCCTGCTTTTCTTTTCCGGCAGCCCATTCCAGTCCCGCGGCAGCTGCTTCGGAAAGAGATTCCATCCCGGACGGAGGAACGGACCGTTTCCTGTGCGGCCCCGTCGAGGGAGTTCCGGGGATCGCCGGCGGGACGACGGAAAAACATGCCGGAAAATCCTCCCCCCTATTGCCGGAAAGGCAGGGAAAAGGCTTTCTCCCTCCTTGTCCGCCGCAAGGAAGGGAAGGCACCCGGATTCCGAAGCCCAACGCGAATCCTTCTTTCCGGCGGTTCCTCGGACAGAAAAAGCCGCGGGGAAAGATTCGGCGTTCCCCGCGGCGGCAATCATCCGCTTTAGAAAATCATCCGTTTTTTATTTGATGTTGGCGGCATCCTTCAAGCGTTTGAAGATTTCATTGAAATCTTCCGCCGAAATTCCCGGCGCGAACTCTTCGTCCACCGCAGGCAGATCCGGCACGGGATGGCCTTCCGGCATGCCTTGGATGGCTTCCAGCGGTTTTCCGTCCTGCGGATGGTTTCCTTTCCAGATCAGGGCAATTTGTTCATAATCCTTATCGCTGAATGTATATAATCTGCGGTGCATGCCTTGTTCTTCGTATTTGCGGGCAACATCGAATTTGGAATTATCCAGGCTGGGAACGGGAAGCATCTTGGTCAGATCAATGCCCGTAATCGTTTCGATCGCTTTCGCATAGGCGAGGGTGTGCACGCCGCCGCGAACCAACAGGTAACCGATCATTTCGCGGGCGACCGGGTTGTCCGTCATTTCGTACACCCGCATTTTGTGGGTGCGGGCGCCGATTTCGAGGAAAAAGTTATGAAGCAGGTCGAGGAGCAAATTCCCGCTGTTGAACACATAATCCCCCGTCCATGCCTTCCCCATCGAATCCCAAGGTTTCGCCGTCTGGGCGGTATCGATGAAATGGTAAGTATTGCGGGCATCTTTCCCGGCTTTCAAAGGAGCTTCATCCGGATCCCCGGGCTTGGTCGAGCCGGTCAAAAGAAGATTGATCGTGTTGGCAACCAATTCCACATGGCCCACTTCTTCCGCGGTAATGCTGGCCACCAAATGATAGTAGGGTTTCAGTTTTTCCTTGTTGCGGAAAGCGAAGGATTGGAACATGTAGTTATTCAAGGTGGACATTTCCCCGAAGCGTCCGCCGAGGAGCTCTTGCACGGCGCTGGCCGCGTTCGGATCGGCATGTTCCGGCTTGGGAAGTTCAATGGGCAAACGGTTGACACGTTTAAACATCATCAATCCTCCCCTAGATTAAAATAATTTTTTGTCAGTTATAATTCTAAATAAATAGTTATTACTGTTCAACCGGACGATTTGACAAATTTGTTACAATTTGGAGAAATTGCCATGACAAGATGATATCTTACGGAATCACGGGTTTCTTTCCCCTTCCTTTCCTTTTATATCAAAAAAGAAAAAAACCGAATGCCCGTTCATTCTCAATCTATTGAGAATGAACGGGCATCCATCTTTCCCGGAAACCTAAATCATTCTCAATGAAAATCATTTGCGCCATAGAGGATGCGGATTGTACGTGACGGCCGGAACTTTCGTTTCTTTGTCCCCAGCGGAGCCGAATGAGGGAGGATACATGGCAAAATGCGGAAAAAAGGATCCCTTTTCGGAGGATAACCCCCTTTTCCCAAGGCAAAAAAAAAGCGGGAACCATTCCCGCCGGTCCTCCCGGCCGAAACATCCCGCTTATCCGTGGGCCCGGATTTCCTGTCTCATGAATAATACGTAAGCGATGGCAAAGCAGATCAAAGTGGCGGCGATGAGCCCGGTCACCTGAGGCCAAATGAGCAGCAGGCTTTGGGAGAAGGGAAGGGGGCTGGCAACCGCCCCGGCCGTCTGCTCCACCGTTAATACGCTCAGGCTCCGGATGTTCGGCGAAAGCAGGGTCGTCGTCGATTCGTTGAACAAATAGCTGGGGGAAAGCCGCATCAAATTCAAGACGAATTCCTGCCTGCCGATCGCCTGCTGCAGTGAAGTGATCGATTCCGAGGCTAAAAAGGATTTGGCGAACACCTCGATGATCATCGAATAAAACACGTTGAAGAAGAGCCACACGGCGATCGCCGACAAAGCCGAAGTCGCCGCCTGCCGGAAAGTCACGGAAAACAGGATGCCCAGATTCAGCCAGAAGGCGATGTAAACGATGCATAACACCAGGAAACAAAGGATACGGGCGAACTCTTCGAAGGTGGGCGGAATGCCTAAAATCAGGATGCCGAAAGCGGTCACCAACAGGCCGAGGGAGAGAAACAGCACGATATTCAACAATAGCGCCGCGGTAAACTTGCCGTTGATGACATAATCCCGCGGGATCGGCTGGGCCATCAGCCGGCTCAGCGTCCCCCGGTTCCGTTCCGAGTTGATGGCGTCAAACCCGAGGGCGATGCCCAAGAGCGGCCCCAAAAAACCGACGAAGGTGATGAAAGAGGGCAATGTCCCGTCCGAGACGGTGAACAATTTTAAAAACAGATAGGAACTTCTCGCGATCTCCTCGGCGTCTTTGGAAGAATCCAAGGCATCCTGAATCGTCGTCACCGCCGTGTAGAGGGAACCGAAACAGGTGAGCAGGATGATCCCCATCAGGATGATGATGCGCCAGCTGGTCAAGTAATCGGTAAATTCCTTCCTGACCACGGCAAAGAAGATGCTGTTTGTCCCTCCCGTTCCTTTTTTGGCGGGGAGGATCTCCTTCAGCCGTTCCGCCCATCTCCCCGTCTCCGGGAAGAAAGCTTTCGCCCGGTTTACCCAATTATCGAGTCTCATGCGGATCACGCCCTTCAAAATAACGGTGGTAAATTTCGTCGAGGCCGAAATCCCGCCTGCTGATATGGGCAAGGGATGCCCCGGATTCGACAACCGTCCTGCTGATTTCCGCGCTCACATCGGTCTTGCAGTAAACCTCCAAACGGTTATCCGTCCGTTCCACCTTGTTGACATCCGGGATGCCCTCAATTTTTTTCACGAGGGCTTCATCCAGCGGCGAAGCGATCACGTGGATGACGAAGGCATCCTGCAGAAACAGTTTTTGGGCCAAGCTTTCCGTGTTCCCTTCCGCCAGCAGCTTCCCTTTCACGAAGATGCCGACCCGGTCGCAGATCTGCTGCACCTGATGCAATTGATGGGAAGACAAGAGGACGGTGATCCCCTCCTTCCGGCTCAAATCCCGGATCAGCTGCAAAAATTCCCGCACCCCTTCCGGGTCGATGCCCAACGTCGGTTCATCGAGGATGATCACTTCCGGATTTTTCATTAAAACGTCGGCCAGACCGAGCCGCTGCCTCATTCCCCGGGAATACTTGCCCGTTTTTTTGTTCGCCGCATCGGTCAGATTCACCTTTTCAAGCAAATCGGCGGCCCGCTTTTCGGCCACTTCCCTCGGAATGCCGTTCAAAGCGGCGGTGTACAGCAAATTTTCCAGGCCGGTCATCTGGTGGTAAAACCCGACATCATCGGGCAAATACCCCACTTTCCTTTTCACTTCGATCGGATGCCGCACCGGATCGATGCCGCAGACCCGGACGGAGCCGGAAGTCGGCTCGCTGAGCCCGAGCATCATCAAAATCGTGGTCGTTTTCCCGGCGCCGTTGGGACCGAGGAGGCCGAAGATTTCTCCTTTTTTGATGGAAAGAGACAAATGGTCGACGGCATATTGATCCTCATATTTTTTGCAGATCTGTTTCAGCTCGATGACGGCAGGCGCGGCCATTTTTATCTCCTCCCGTATTTTTTGACCAGATAATATAGACCTCCCGCCACGCCGAGAATGATCAGGACGGCCACGATTCCCCAAAGGGTCGAAGTCTTTACCGAGACCCGGAAAACGGCTTCCGATGAGGTTTCCGGCGTTTTTGCCGTAAAGTTTACGACGTAGTCACCGGCAATCGCCTCGTCCGATGCTTTAATTCTTGCCTTGATCGTCTTTGAATCCCCCGGATTCAATTGGGCGATCGTGCTTTGGTCGAATTCCGTTTCCCAATTGGGCGGGGCCTCTGCGGTGATGCTGATATCCGTCAGCGGCGCGCTTCCCGTGTTTTTGATGACAAGATCCACCACTTTTTCACGGCCCGCGGTAATATCCGTGCTTAAGTTTCCGGTAGGCGTCGTCAATTCCATCTTATACGTCCCGGTGATGACCGCCTCCAGGTTCAATTCGGCGGAAGTGTCGCTCGTTTGGGCTTTGATCGGGATTTTGTACGTCCCGGCTTCCACGTCTTCCGGCGGTTTTACGTCGACGGTAATGTCCTTGGATTCATTCGGTTCCAATTTGACCGAGGTGATCGTGTCGCTGCCGGATTTGAAGGTGACTTGCCAGCCCTTTCCCGCCGATGAACTTAAGGCATAGTTCTGCGCTTTGGCGGTGCGGTTCTTCAAGGTGACGTCATACGTAAAGCTGGAATCGGCATGCCCTTCCAGGTTGGCCTGTTCCGACGTCAGCTCCGTTTTAAAAGATCCCTGTTCCGTTACCGTCACCAGCAAAGGGAGTTCCGAAGTCCCCCCTTCTCCTCTCGCCACCAGCCGGAAACGGTAATCCCCCTTGTCCACTTCCAAGGGGACGGTCACTTCCACATTGATTTCTTCTTCCTTTCCGCCCCGGACGGACAGCTGCCTGATGTCCCTGCCGCCGGCTACGATGGACGTGCGCCAGCCCTTCGGCAAGTTTTCAAAGGAGAAGGTCAAGTTTTGAATCGCCGAGCCGTTGTTGATGACATTGACGGTATAGTCAATCGTCTCGCCCGGCGTGACCGAAAGGCCGGTATAGGGAGTAAAGAGAACGACATTGCTTGCGGCAGACGCAGGCAAGGTGAAGAAGGGAAATAGAAGAAGGACGATCGCGATGAATCCTGCGACGAGTTTCCGATACATGCGCACTCTCCTCCTTGGCCTTTTTCATTTTTTGTACGCCGGAAAAAGCAAAATGGATTTGTTTTTCGCGGAAAAAATTATAAAATTTTAAGTAAAAACGGGAAGCGGGGGGAGGCCGATGAAAGACAGCCGGGAAGACGTCCGGTTACTGCAGGAGATCGCCGAAGGCTCCCGAAGTTCCTTTGACCGTTTTTATGAAAAATACGGCCCTTTCATTTATCACATCGCCCTCCGGATCGTGGGAGACGAAGCGGAAGCCGAAGACATCAGCCAGGATGTGTTCCTGGAAATCCTGCAAAAACCGAAACAATTTAATCCGAAAAGGGGAAGCATCGAAGCCTTCCTTGCCGTAAAAACAAAAAGCAGGGCCTTGGACCGGCTGCGGAAGAAACGGGCGCTTCTGATCAGCCGGTTGGAAGAAGCGGCGTTGAAGGAAGACAAGGGGGCGGAATTCCATTTCCTGCACCAGTTGGAAAAAAACATTCTCCTCGATGCCTTAAATCATATCCCCGCCCAGCAGCGGGAAGCGATCATCCGTTTCTATTTCCAGGGGGAGGCCCAAAGGGAAATCGCCGACAGGATGCAAAAGCCTCTCGGTTCGATCAAATCCCTGATCCGTTACGGATTAAACAATTTGCGGAAGCAGAAGGAAATCTTGAATTGGATCGAGCCCGGCGGGGGTGGGAATAAGCATGAAATCTAATCATGTCCCCGAAACGAAGATGGTTGAATGGATTTTGGGAACATTGCCGGAAAAGGAAAGGGAAGCCATGGCCGGCCATCTGGACCGGTGCGCGGAATGCCGGGAACTTTTGAACAGCTGGCGCGGGTTGGGGATCGAAAAAACCGCCGAATATCGCCGGCCCTCCCCGGCCCATAAAGAGCGGATCTGGATGAAGGCGGAAAAGAGGAAAAGCAAAACGTTCCGGCCCATTTTCGGACTGACCGCCGGATTGGCGAGCCTCACCGTGATCGCCGCGGTTTTTTCGAAGCTCACCTTTGATTCTCCCCGGGAAAGCGATCATTACCAAATCGTCCAAAATGAAGAAGTCCCGGTCCAGCGGATCATCCACAATCCGAACACCAAACGGTTCCCCATTCAGCCCTTATCCGATTTTGAAGATATGAACGGGATGATCTGGCTGAACGACACGACGCGGGAAATGCTCATGGAGATCAACGGGCTGGACGTCTTCAGCACGAGGGATTATCAATTGTGGATCATTTATACCAATGACGAAATCAAGGGGGAACTCCTGACGATCGACAACGGCTCTTCCCGGATTTTTATTAAAGGGGAAGACGTGAAGGATTTCAAATTGATCAAGGCGAGCCTCGAACCGAAGGGAGGAAGCCGGAAACCGACCGGGCCGGAAACCTTTATCGTCCATTTAAAAGAAGAATAAAAAGGAGGGGGAGAGCCGCGCTTGCCGCCTCCCCCCTTTCAGAAAGCGCGAACCCGGCCTCCTGCGGATGCAGGCCGGGTTCGTCCGATAAAAGGAGGGATTTTCCCGTCAATAAAACCATTTCGTCGGCAAAAGGAATGTCCAGGGCATCGTCGTTATGGCCAGGACAAGCGCCACTTTGAACCGGGTCTTTTGATCTTCGATCAATTTTCGAAAAGTGAGGCGGTAATTGAACAGAAAGATAAAGAACCCGGACAGGAGGGTGCAGGCAAAGAGGATGACCAAGGCGGCAGGATGGCTGTAAGGATCGTAAAAGATGCCCTCCAGCAAATCATCGGACAGCTGCAGGCCCCCCTCCCCCGCCAGGCCGGTCAAAAGCAAGAGGGCGGCCCCGATGAAATCCGCCAAAAAACCGAATAACCAAACCTTGACAATGCTTTTTTTATAAAAAGTTTTTAAATCCATGGACGGACTCGCCAGCCTGAAGGCATGGAAACAGGCGACGACCACCAGGGAATCGATCAGGAAATTGCCGATCAGCGTTACGATGATCACCGGCGGCAAAAAAATGATCAGCCAAATCGGGAAGATGACATTGTATACTTTCATGTTTCTTATTCATTCCTTCCGTCGGTTTTTGCCCGAAAATCCGGCGCCCCTTTTCTCCGGCGGGTGCGGGGAAGCGGTGCGGGCGAATCATCCGTTCCTCCCGTTCTTTCAACCCGTCGTACTTGCGGGACATACCGGGATAAGAACCATCTGTCCGCCAAGGGAGGAATCCCCCGTTCCCGGCTTCGCAAAAGATAGCATGTTCATCAAGCATGTCTCTTTCCCGCCGGACCAAGACATCCGGCCTTTTCCATCATCCTCCTCTCCCCGCGCCGCTTTTTCTTAAAAAGGAAGGAAACCCTAAACTCCCCTCCGGCTTGAAAAATTCCCGCCTGGGGCAGCCCGCCGCCGGGAACGGTGCAGGTCGCTTTTTTACTCATGGGGTAATGCCACGTATTTTTCAAAATACGGCGGGGGATGTTTGTTTATCCCCGGGCCCCGCCGGCTGAAACCACCGTCGTTTTCGCCGCAAAATCATGGATTCCTTTTTTTCCTTTCGACACAAATAAGACTGCGATGGAGGCGGCCATCAGAACATTGGGCACCCATATCCAAATTTCATTTTCCGGAACCTCAACCGTCCACCACGGTTCCGGAACGAGAATGATCAGATGGGTCAATTCCCACGGAAGGAGGCGGATCAAAGTACGGAGGAACGCCTGCCGCCAACGGATCTTCGCCCCGCCGGCATTTACCACCTTCAGTCGAAGGAAGAACTTGCCGGCGGTTTGCTGCTTTTTTCCTTCACACCAGATAAAATACCCCCACACCGGCAGCGAAAAGGTCAACAGTACCCAAAGTTCGATTTCATGCCCGGCGTCAAAGCGGACGAAAGGAAACCCCCCCGTCACCAGGTAAAGCGTCCATTGCAGCGAAACCAATACGGAAGCCAACAGTACAAAATCCAGTCCATAGGCCAAGAGCCTCTTCACGGTTAATTTCATCCGATTCTCCTTATCCTTCGCTTTCTTATTGAAATTCTTCAAAATTTTCCATTATCCTTTCCATTCTGATAAAATTTGAAGTTTTCCGCCCTGCGAACTTCCGCCGGTATTGCGATTTGCTGCCTTATTTTGTTGGAACAAATCCGGAGATTTGTTCCTCCGGGCAGGGCATCGAACCAGTTCCGGGACAGGATCGATCGAATCGAAAGGAATCTTTATTTGAAATATACAAATTCGCCTCCCAAAAAAGAACCCGATGGATTCCGGTGGGTTTCAACCGGTCCGTCCGGCTGCCATCCTTGAAAAACCTTCCCCCGGAAGGCCGTCATCAGCTTCCGCTGGAAGGAAAAAAATGTTCTGCCGGCGGAACAGTCAGGAGATCTCCCCTTCCTTTTCCCCGTTCCAACTGCCGGCGGTTCCTTGCCCGATCAAAGCCATCCCGCATGACTCAAGCAGCCGCCGGCTCTCTTGTGACCAATAGCGCCTTTACTGCCAAGTTCAAATTTTAGATTTTTTACAAAAAAAGCTGTTGGATAAGCATTCATTGCGAAACCTTCTTGATATTCTTTTAAAATCTCCTCATCACTGCGGGCGATGCGGGAGAGGCGAAAACCTTTATAGATCGCATTACCGTTTGTTCCAGTATCCAACCGGCAACCAATCCCAAAATTTGAAACTACAAGCGTCTTAAATCGTTGCAAAGTGGCTACCCGCGGTCAACGTTCCCCGACCCGACAAGCGCCCCACCCTTCCCCGGGTCGGGAACCCCGGGCGTTTCCGATCCGTCCATTTCACCGGGAATCGGATTGCTGGTACAATGGAGGAGGACAACTTTTCAAGAACCATTCCCGGTCCCTTGGCCAATTTCCGCCGCCGACCGGGTTTGGCGGAAATCCTTTCATATAAATAAAAACCAGCTCAGAGGATGTGATCGTGTTGCCTGACCCACTCGTCCCTGCCCTCAGATTTCACCGCGTCAACTATTCTGCCTCCGGAGTCCCGATTTTAAAAAATATCACCGGCATCTTCCCGAAAGGGAAAATCACCGCCGTCGTCGGCCCGTCGGGGGCGGGAAAATCCACTTTGTTCCGCTTGTGCAACGGATTGCGGCCGCCGGATTCCGGCGAGATCTATGTAAACGAAAAACCCATTGCCGATTACGATCCGCCGGAATTGCGAAGAAAAGTCGGGATCGCCATGCAGAACGCCCCGATGGTGGACGGAACGGTGATGGAAAATTTGGAACTGCCGAAAAAACTGCAAGGAAAACGGCTTTCCGAACGGGAAGCTTTTCAATGGATGGACCTTGTCGGACTGGAGAGCCGATTTTTGCATCATCCGGCCAAAGAACTGTCCGGCGGGCAGCGGCAAAAAGTTTCCATCGCCCGCACCCTTGTCAATCGCCCGGAAATTTTGCTGCTGGATGAGATCACATCATCCCTCGACCCGGTTTCCACCCAAGACATCGAGGAATTGATTCTCCGGATCAACGGGGAATTCGGCACAACCATCCTTTGGATTACCCACGCTTTGGAACAGGCGATCCGCATCGGCAACTATACTTGGGTCCTGATGGACGGGGAACTCGCTGCAAGCGGGGAGATCTCTCTCCTGCGATCGCCCGCCGACGAAAGGGTCAAACGGTTTGTGAAGGGGGAAGAGGATTGAACGTTCTAACCTTGTCGCTCGCCCTGATTTTTGTCCTGATCCCGCTCCTTTTAGCCAAAACCTTTCAACTGGATTTGGAAAGGGACATGGTCGTTGCCGTTGTCCGCTCCATCATCCAGCTTCTTTTGGTCGGATACATTTTGCAGTTCGTTTTCGACTCGGAGCATTTTCTTTACATCTTGCTCATGCTGACGCTGATGATCGCCGCCGCCGTTCAAAACGCCCGGAAAAAAGGGGCGGCCATCAGGGGCATCGGCTGGAAATTAACGGTGACCTTCGTCTTCATCGAAGTTTTGACCCAGGGCATTTTGATCGGATTCCGCATTACGCCGGCCTCCGCCCAATATATCATTCCGATCTCGGGGATGGTGATCGGCAACTCCATGGTGCTGGCCATATTGTTTCTCAACCGGTTCACCGCCGAAGTAAAGGGGCGGCAGGAGGAAACGGAATTGATCCTCTCTTTGGGCGGGACGCCGAAACAGGCCATCCATCAGCCGCTCATCGCTTCCATAAAGGCAAGCACCATCCCCACCATCGAAAGCCAGAAAACGATCGGGCTCGTCCAGCTGCCCGGGACGATGAGCGGGCAAATCATCGCGGGGGCAAGCCCCGTGCAGGCGGTGCAGTTCCAGCTCTTGATCTTGTTCCTTTTGCTGACCACGGCCGTCATTACCAGCCTCTTGCTTGGGTATTTATCCTATCCCGCGTTGTTTAACGAAAGGATGCAATTTTTGCAGGAACCTTCGGATTGAGTTTTACCATAAGCGGATCTTCTGTCTCCTCCCACAGCGGAAGGGATCTTCCCTTCCGATTCTTCCCGTTCCTGTCCTTTCTTCTCCTCCCCTTTCGGACATCGGCTTCCTGCCATTTTCTCCTGCCCTTGCGAAAAAAGCCGGCGGCGGGCATGCCCGTTCTGCGCCAAAGGATTGCCGGAAAGCATATTTTTACTTCAACTACTTTTTTTGTTGCATTACTATGACAGATATAGTAATATGATTATGAAAATAATTCATCTAAAATAGTACTTGATCCAGGAGGTGCCCATATGAATGGAAAGATTTCGGCCGACTTGCTGCGGGGGCATACGGACACGATCGTTTTAAGCATTTTAATGCAGGGCGATCATTACGGGTATGAAATTTATAAAACGATCCTGGAAAAAACCGAGGGGCTTTACGAGCTGAAGGAAGCGACCCTTTACTCCAGTTATAAACGTTTGGAAAAGGAAGGCTGCATTATCGCCTATTGGGGTGACGAAACCCAGGGGGGCAGACGCAAATATTACCGGATCACCGAAAAGGGCAGGCAGCAATATTACCAGAACAAGGCCGACTGGGAATTTACCAAAAAAATCTTGAACAAATTATTAGGGGAGGAACAGGGATGAAAACCGATATTCATGCCTATATCGAAGATTTGTTTAAAGGTTACGAGGAAACACCCGAATTGCGGGATTTCAAAGAAGAAATCATTTCCAATTTGATGGAACGGATCGAAGACCTGAAAAAGAGCGGAATGAACGAGGACGAAGCCTTTACAAAGGCGGTCGGAGAGCTGGGCAACATCACGGCCATCGCCGATGAAATCAGTAAAGAAAAACGCAAGGAGGTAATCGGAAAGATGTATATTGAACAGGGGACAAAGGTGGATTGGAAACATGCCTTGGGCTATGTGACGGCCGGCGGCATCCTGTTCTTCGGGATCGTCTCCGCCTTGACCGCTTACTTTGCGACGGGGAAAATCTTTATCGGTGTATCGTCCCTGATGCCCTTCCTTGTCATTTCAGGATCCGCCTTTATTTTCCTGGGCCTTACCCAGGAAACGAAAAGAAATTATCCGATGCCCTGGAAACGGGCGCTCTTGTACGCCCTGGCCGGCGGAACCCTTCTCTTCGGCCTGAACGTGTCGATAACGGAATATTTATCCAACCATGTCCCGTCCTTCGCCTCGATCGGCACATTGATTCCCTTTGTCATTCCAGCCGCCTGCGTGCTCGGTTTTCTCCTGTTGACGGAGAAGAAGCGGCATAAACCTTGGGTGGCGGAAGAACAAAAAATCTTGATGGAACGCTATGCCGAAACCTATGCCCAAAAATACAGCAATCCCGAATACCTGACCGCAAGGGGGCTCTTGTCCGGCGCCCTCTGGATCATCGCCATCGCCGCCTTCGCCCTCATTTGGATGATCTTTTCCATAAAATATGCCTGGATCGCCATCGTGCTGGCCGTTGCCTTTGAATTGCTCATCGAATTGTGGTTCCATACGAGAAAATCGGAATGACCGGCAATCGCCAGGACTTCCCCTTACAGGGCGGGAACGGATTCCCGCCTTTTTTTGCCCGTTTCCCCATTACCGCAGTCGCCGCAACGGGCCGGACAAAGGACCTTTCCCCACAGGACGGAGCGGGAGTAGAAGTATGTGAAAAATTTTCCTAGGGATCGGATCCATCTACTAACCAAAATATGAGAAGGCTCCCTATCCTTTAAATGTCAATAGATAACCTCTAACAGAGGGAGGCGCCTTATCTTATAATATTACGCACCCCTGAAGGATTCCGCGAATCTGATGAAAACGATAGAAAAAATATTGCGGTTTATGTACCGTTGTTTTGCGGATGCATTGGTGAGGGTTTTTACCGAGCTGCCGTCGGTTATCAAGGAGAAAATACAGGATGAAGTCCAAGAAATTGTGTAAAAGGAAGCGGGCGCAAAGCTCTTCCATTTCCGGAAGGCTGTGTTCCCTGGACCGGAAGCAGGATTTTACCCAAACATGAAGACTTGGTCAAATACCGCCCGAAGGTTGGAAAGTGGAAAGAAACGATCAGCGATCAATTCAATTCCTATTTACACGGTGACTTTTCCCCGTCTTTGAAAAAGCCCTGGCAGTGACCATAAACGATGGCGGCGCGGGATATACCGCAGAAAAGTTCAGGGAAGCCTTCTCCCAATCCGAACATCTTGTGATCCATCCATTGAATGTTTATCATGTCTGTCGAAATTTGAACCGGGTCTTCGGCCACAGAAAAAGCAAGTAACAAAGACCACGTCCTGCAGGCGGATCGTGAGATTTCGAATGATGGATGGGCATGCAGGAAAGCGGGCAGATGATCTGAGGAGCATGAAAAAAGCACGATCTGAAGATAATTAACCGAAATGCCCGCCAGATCATCCGAATACCCCATTAAAAATTTCAAACGGACGCCGCGCACCGGCGGTATTTTCATGGAAAACTAGCAAACCGCCGCGGCGCATCAGCCGGAAAAGTCCGCCGGAAACGGCTGCCCTGGATAAGGCGGGCCCCCGCCGCCTGGAAATGACCGGGATCAAGATTTTCCGGCGGACAGGGATTTACGGAAGAAAGGGATTGTAAAACCGCCTGCCGTCATGGAAGGTGATGAGGACGGACGCGAGGAAGATCAGGGCGAACAGGAAAACGGCCAGGAAATCCCTCTTGTGAAAGGGGCGGGCGCTGTACCAGGTCCTCCTCTTCTTTTTCCCGAAACCGCGAAGCTCCATGGCGTTGGTGATCGTCTCGATCCGGTCGATGCTGGAAAGGACGAGGGGCGCCAGGATGGAAAAGGCGTTTTTCAGCCGCCGGTGGAGCTTCTCCTTTTTGGACATATCCAGCCCCCGCGCCTGCTGGGCCCTGGAGATGTTGCGAAATTCCCTTTGGATGTCCGGAATATACCGGAGCGCGAGGGAAACGGCATAGGCGATCCGGTAGCTGACCCCGATCCGGTTCAAAGAGGCGGCGAATTCGCTCGGGTGGGTCGTTACCATGAAAAGGAGGGCGGCGGGGATCACGGTGAAATATTTCAAGGTAATATTGAATTGGTAAAACAGCTGTTCCGCGGTCACGTCGTACCTTCCGCCCAGTTCCAGCAGCACATGGCGCGTACCATAGATCTTTACCCCTTCCTGCGGGGAAAATAGGTAGATGGCGATATTGTTGATGAGCAAAAACACCAAAATGAAAATCAGGACAAAGGAGACTTCCTTCCATTTTATCCTAGAAATCCGGAAAATCACGATGGCCATGGCAAACAAAAAAAGGAGCACCCGGGTATCGTAGGTCAACATCGCCGCGCTGGACCACAAAAGAAAACAGAGCAATTTGGCGGCGCCGGTCAGCCGGTGGACGGGAGACGGCCGGTCAATATACGACAGCATTTCGCTGGCCATGACCCCTCACCTCCCTGTCGTAAGCGATAAACCGTTCCACCAATTTGGCCGGATCCGGCAAGCCGGCTTTTTTCGCCAGTTCAAAAAGGGAGGTTTCTTTTAAATTAGCCTGCGCCATCAGCTTCTCGTCTGCGAGGATGTTCACACATCTGTCGTCGGCGATCTTTCTCCCATCGGCAAGGACGATGGCCCGGTCGGTGTATTCGAGCATCAGGTGCATATCATGGGTAATCATTAAAATCGTGACCCCTTGCCGGTTCAAATGAACCAAAAATTCCATGATATCGGTATAACGGCGGAAATCCTGGCCGGCCGTCGGCTCGTCCAGGATGAGGATCTCCGGCTGCAGGACCAGGATCGAAGCGATCGTCACCCGCTTTTTTTGCCCGAAGCTCAGGGCGGAGATCGGCCAATGGCGGTAGGGATACAAGCCGCAAATTTTCAAGGTCTGCTCCACCCGGTCCCTGATTTCCCCTTCCGGCAGCCCCCGGGCGTACAGGCCGAGGGCGACTTCGTCGAAAATCAGATGCTTGGAAATCATATGGTTCGGGTTTTGCAGGACCATGCCGATCTTGGACGATCGTTCCGCAATCGTTTCGTCGGTAATATCCCTTCCGCGGTACAAAATCCGTCCCGACGCCGGTTTTTCGAACCCGCAGATACATTTGGCGACCGTCGATTTGCCCGCGCCGTTCTTCCCGACGATGCTGACCATTTCCCCTTCATGGACGACAAAGGAAACGTCACGGATCGTTTCCGCATCGGGCCCGTAGGAAAAGGAAAGGTGCTCCAGTTCCAAGATCGGCGGTTTGCCGGGGACCGGCCTTTCCACGTTCACCTCTTCCAGCCAGCGGGCGAGCGGTTCGCGGCAGGCATCCGCCCGGAACCGCGAAAGATCCGCCGGCCTCATTTCCTTCGTAATCGTGCAGCCGGCGTATTTGGCGGCTTTAATATACAAAGGTTCCCGAAGATGGACCCTTTCCAAAATGTCGGCGGCCAGCAATTCATCCGGGTCCATGTCGGCAACGATCGTTCCCTCGTTCATGACGATGACCCGGTCGACGGGACGGTACAACACATCCTCCAGGCGATGTTCGATGATCAGCACCGTCAAATTTTTCTCTTTCTGGATCTGATCGATCAAATCGATCGCACGCTTGCCGGTGGCCGGGTCAAGATTGGCCAAAGGCTCGTCGAAGAGCAGGATGCCGACCTGGTCCACCATGACCCCGGCCAATGCGACCCGCTGCTTTTGTCCGCCGGACAAATGGTGGACGGACGCCGGCAAATGCCCGTCCATGTCCACCAGCTTCGCCGCTTCCTCCACGATCGGCAGCATTTCCGCTTGCGGCACGCAGTCATTTTCCAGCGCGAAGGCGATGTCCTCCCCGACCGTGAGACCGATGAACTGCCCGTCCGGATCCTGCAAAACGGTGCCGACCATCTTCGATAAAGCGAAAAGGCCGGCCTCCCTCGTTTCCTTCCCCATAATTTTTAAACTTCCCGTGATCTCGCCTTTGTAGGAAAAGGGGATCAGCCCGTTGATGCAATGGCCGAGGGTGCTTTTCCCCGATCCGGAAGGGCCGGCGATCAACACCTTTTCCCCTTCGTAAATGGTCAAATTGATGTTTTTCAGCGTCGGATGTTTTTGGCTTTCGTATTTAAAGCTGAAGTTCTGAAATTCGATGACTTTTTTTTTCATTTTTGACTCCTGCAAGCGACGTTTTGCGCCGGGGCTTTCCTTCCGGAAAGCCCCGGCATTTCATGAATTCTTATTGTTCAAGCATCAAGCGGTTTCCATCGCAAGGACTGTTTCCGATGCCCGTTGTTCGACAACAAGCCTGATGCGATTGGCGGATTTATGCAAGGGACGGATTTATGCAACGCATTGAAGTATCCGATGCTTATTGTTCCGCATCAAAAAGCCCGCGATTGCGCAGTCCTCGAGTGGTTCAGAGTTTCCGGTGCTTATTGTTCCACATCAAGGCTTCCCTTTTTCGTACGGGTTTTCGCATAGAGGGCCAACAGCAATGTCCCGAGAACCCCGACGGTGACCATATCGGTGATTCCCACGGTCAGCCCCTGCACGAAAACCTTGTTGGCCGGTTCCGCATAAATGAGGATATCCAGGACGGGGGCCACGAGAAACCAGCCGATCGCTTGGGCAACCACTTGGGTCACGTTGAAGGCAATGATCTGTTTCCTGCCGAATTCGCCCGATGCGACGTCGATCCTCTTGCCGCCGAGCCCGAACAGGATTCCGACGAGGAAGCTGACGAAAACCCAGCTCCACCAAACGGAACCGTACATAATCAGGTCTTTCAGCGCGTGGCCGATCAATCCGATCAGCCCGCCCGCCACGGGCCCGAAGACAACGGCCATCAGGGCCAAAAACGGATAGGTGACCTCAATGTTCGAATTGGGGATCCCCGTCGGGATGGACGCAAACCGGCCGAGAATCACAAACACGGCGGCACCGATGCCGATGGCAACGATGGTTCGCACGGACAACGCTTCTTTTTTCATTTTTCCCACTCCTTTTCCGATTTTTTTATTAAAAATTTTTTGAATAATGAAACGAAAATAAGTGCATCTTCATTGGCAATTCTTCCCGTCTACCTTGCGGATCGTGATCTTCCATTTGTTGCCGGATTCGATATGATAGGCCTTCGCAAAGGATCCCTGATTGATGGCGACGCCGATCTTATCGAGGGAATTCACATACAACAAGGGCTCGCCCAAATGGCTGTCCGCAAAGGAACGTCCGAAGGTCATAATATTTTTATAGACTTGCCTGGTGGAATTTTCAATGGTGACCTCGAATAAATCCCCGTATTGCACACCCAGCTGCAAAAACAGGCTCCGGTCGATGTTCGTCCACAGATTTCCGAAGCGGACGTCCAAAACGTCGATGTTTCCCTTCACGGCACCATCCTGGATGACCGCCTCAGAAACCGGCAATTCCACCACTTCCTCCGGCGAAATTTCCGGCCCGGTTTCATGAAAAACGATCTTTCCCGAAGCCAGCTTGGCACCGACATAGGCATAAACATCCCGGCCGTAGAAGGTGTAGGAATGGGCCGAACCGGGCAGCCGGTGTACCTGCTCATCGATCAGCCGGACATCTTCGATGCCGATATATTTTTTGATATGGGTAATCGTTCCGTTGTCCGGGGTCACCACCACATGGTTGGATTTCGTCCGGACGGCGATGCTTTTCCTCGCCGTGCCGACCCCCGGATCGACCACGGAAATGAACACGGTATTTTCCGGCCAATAAGCGATGGTCTGATACAGCCGGTAGGATGCCTCCCAAATATTGTACTGGGGAATGTCGTGGGTCAGATCAAAGATCCGGATGTCCCTGCTGACGCCGAGGGCCACCCCGTACATCGCCGATACGGCGCCGTCGCTCAAACCGAAGTCCGTTTGCAGCACCAATAAGCCGTTCACCCTTTCACCTCCTGCTGTCGACAAATCTTTGAACCCTCCGGAAAAGCCCGGATGCCCCGCGGGCGACCGAGCTTTGCGCGGAATAAAAAAACCACGCCATTATCAAACGATAAGGACGTGGTTGGGTTCACGTGGTACCACCTTACTTCACCGCCCGCTCGCGCAAGACGGCCTCAGCCAGTACTACGGCATCGACGCTTGCGGCATCGCGCCTTCATACTGCGGTAGTTGTAACGAGTACCGAGCTCGTCGGAACCTACTGACGGCCGAAAAAACGGCCGCGTTCAGCACGCAACTCCGGGGCCATTGTTCGGATTCGCATTTTTGCTTCTTTCCACCTGCCGAAGCTCTCTGGGAAAAATGGCCGAATCCTACTTTTCCCCTTCATGGTCTTTGAAGATGTGAAATTATTCATAATTTATTTTTTATTATAATCGTTCCTTTTGGAAAGTCAATATGGAAATGCCGCCGGTTCCCCGGAAAATTTGGGCGGGACCGGTCCCCGAACGGGAATCAATCGGGACGATCATACACATACCCAAAGGGATCCCCGCACATTTTCCCGGCAAAAAAAGCGGGACCTGAAAAGGAACCAGGGGATGCCGCTGAGCCCGGATCTGCGCCCGGTCCCGTGATCGGAATCAGCAACGCCCCGAGCCGATCATCCGCTGAATCCAAGTCCGGCGCCCCGGTCCCCCGACGGTCGATCTTTTTATGATCACCGTCCGCAAAGCCCGATCTTTTTTAAACCCCCGAACACCCTAACCGGAGTTACTTGATCCTTTTTTGCCTGACAATCCCGATGACGATCGGAAAAAGTAAGGCGGCTGTCATAATGGGCAAAAGCCATATGCCGATCCCGTCCCGCCATCCCAAGGCGATGGAGGCCGATTCGAACAGAAGGAATGCGAAAATGGCCAAACAAATATTTTTGATTTGATTCATCATCTTCCGGCTGGCCAAGTAAAAGCTGGCCGCATTTTTTTCATTGAATCGCCTCGGATAATTATGGATTTCGGGGAATTTTTCCAAAATATGGAGAAGGAAAAAGATAAACGCCCCCATCATGGGCAACAAGAGAAGTTCCCCTTTGGAACCCCAGCGGTCGATCTCCCCGGCCGCGTTGAAATGGGCGGGGACGGACGCCGGGAGGCGTTCCCAAACAACGGCCAAAAACAGGACGGATCCGAAATACGAAACGGCGCCGATCAGATCCCAAATCCGTTCGCTTCTTGACTTCGGTATTTTGATCCGCGGCCGCGCGGACCTTTCCGCCATCGTATGCACCTCCTTCCCGGCATCTTTCCTGATGGAAGAAAGAATCAATGGCCTTCCGATGAAAAAGACCCGGAGGGTTGCAAAAGAATTTACGGGGCAGCCGAGCATTTCGTTTCACTCTCCCGGTCCGCCTCGTGCGCCGAACCTCTTTCAACGCCTGCCCCTTTGTTCGGCAGCCTTCAATTCGGCGATCACTTCATTGATTAAAGAAATGGCCATGCCCAGCTTTTCCACCGCCTCTTCCGACTTGGCGATCGGGTCCGGCAATTTTTCCGGGTTGTAAAGGGGGGCGAAGGAGAGGAGCCCGATGTCCAGGTTGTCGCCGTTTTTCGCGATTTCCTCCCGGGTGAACACGTTCCAGCGCTCATCTTTCACCTGCCTGCGGTCTTCGGCCGTATAGGCCCGGATAAACCCGGTAAAATGCTCCCTTGTCAACGGATTCCGTTTTCCGAAGGAAGGCATGTCCGTCCGCAGGTCGTAGACCCACACCTCCTTCGTGTTGCCCGTATCCTTTTCTCCCCTCGTAAAAAATAAAACGTTCGTCTTCACCCCCGGGGCGTAAAAAATGCCCGTGGGCAGGCGCAAGATGGTGTGCAGATTGCACATCTCCATCAATTCCCGGCGGATGTCGGCACCGATGCCCTCTTCGAACAAAACGTTATCCGGGACGACGACGGCGGCCCGGGCCTTCCCGTCCGGTTTTAATGCCCGGTAGACATGCTGGAGGAAATTGAGCTGTTTGTTCGCCGTTTGGAAGGTAAAATCGTTGCGCTTCACCCTCTCTCCCCCCTTTTTCGTACCGAAGGGCGGATTGGTCAAGATCACATCGAAATTTTTCAGTCTTTCGCCGAGGGGCGAAAGGGTGTCCCCCAACACAATTTCTCCGTGGATATCGTGCAGCAGGGCATTCATGACCGCCAGGCGGTGGGTGTCGGGAACGAGTTCGACTCCGGAAAAGGCCTGATACTTTTGAAACTTGACTTCTTCATCGGATAAGCGGGAATATTGTCCCGTTTGCTCCCGCACATGCCGGGCGGCGGCGACCATAAACCCGAAGGTGCCCGCGGCCGGGTCGTGGCAACGTTCCCCGGGCTGGGGGTCGACCAGTTCGACCATAACGTTCACGAGGACCCGGGGAGTAAAATATTGGCCCGCTCCCGACTTGAATTCGCTGGCGTTTTTTTCCAAAAGACCTTCATATAAGTCGCCCAGCCCTTCCTGCTTCGCGTTATACCAATCCAAATGGTTGATGGATTGGATGATTTTCCGCAAATTTTCCGGCTTCCGGATGTTGGATTTGGCATCATGATAAATCTGCCTTAAAAGTTGATTTTCTTCCTTTCCCAAATCCGTCAGCAGCCGGGCGTAATGTCCCTTCAGTTCCGCTCCGTCCTTTTCCACCAACGAATCCCAGCGGTATTTTTCCGGGATCATGTATTCCTGCCCGGTTTCCTTCATCATTTTCAGGAAAAGCAAGTATGTCAACTCCGTCACGTATTGATGGTAGGTAATGCCATCATCCCGGAGGATATTGCATAAATTCCACAGCTTTTGTACCATTTCCCGGTTGTTCATCCGCAACTGCTCCTTTTTCAATGGGAAGTCTTTTTGTTCAAGTCATTTCTAGTTTATCAGAATCGGGCACGGCATTTGAAAACGGCCGCCCGCAAGGCCAGGACCCGGATCCTTTTACGGAAAACGGAAGCATCTTCGGGTTCGACGTTTTGCGGGAGAGCCGCCCAGGAAGTCCTTAGGAAAGAAAAACCCCTTTTCCAATAGGACGCGACTTGCCCAATGGAAAGGGGCAACAACATTTTTGTATGGGACCATTCCGAATTAATCGATTTGAATGGATTCCGCCTTACACCTCAGCTTATAAAAAAATTTGACAAGGTCATTTTCTTGTTCCATGGCATCCTTCAAAGCGAGGAGGGTCCTTTTCCCTACCCTCCGGTCAAGAAGCGCCATTCCCTTGATGATGGGATGGCCGGATTTCAGCGATTCCCGGATCGGTGTCTGCAAAAATTGTGCGGCAGCGGCAAAAAAATCGTATTGGGCGAAGAGGTTCTGTTTTTCAGCCATTTGATGGGCCCATTCGTTGATCCTGCCGGGATCGTCCATTTCCGCCATCGCCTCTTCCGGGAAGTCCGCCTCTTTCGGCAGCTCAGGGGCTCCATTTCCGCCGGCCGTCATATCCGAAAAATTTTCCCCGCGGTCCATCAAGGCTTTTTCCATTTGGAAGACGGCGATTTCTTTCTTCAACGTGCACATGTTGATGACTTCCTTTCCGTCGACGGTAATGTACGCTCTTCCCAGGCGGTCATGGGCTTTCCGGTAATTCGTGACCCAATATTCCACACGGCCTTTCAGGGCAGGACAAAGGAAATCTTCCAATTGTTTTTTCAGTTTGCTCCACCTCATCGATAACCTCCATCGTCTGTCCTTAACAAAGAATTCGCGGGTTTCCTGCGGCAACCGGCCTGGGACGGTGGCTCGCCGTCCCGTCCTTCAATATCCGCCGCCCTTTTGAAGAAAAATGGACCGTAAACAAGTTTACCATCCTTTGGCCGTTTCATGAAAACTTGGATGCGCCTCTTACAGTACGCCGGACCGGGATATTTACCATCCATCGGCAATTCAAGGAAGGCCCCGATATTCTTTTCCGTTCGGGACGGACGTTCCGTTCCGCGGCGGGCCGCCTTCACGGGCAGGGGGGCTTAGCGGGGCCAAAAGGGAATGGCAGGACCCGTTCCATCATAGCCCCGGTTTGCGCATCCATGGTTTATTTTAAATCCCTCAAAAAAAGCCCTTCCTTTTTTAAGGAGTAAACGGCGCCGCATCGGCCGGCGACCTTGCCGCTGCGGGTGGCGATGATCTTAAATCGTCTCTGCCTCATTATGACCGAATATACCAGGCGGCACAAATCGACAGCTGACGTCAATTTTCCCGGAGATCGGATCTTTCCACTGACTAAAAAGAGAAAGCGCTCTCCATAAAGTGTCCGCCCACTCCCCTTGAAAGAAAGCACGGCTTCTCTCCATGGATATCATGTGATTCAAAATATAGCCGGCTTCGTCCCGGACCGCCAGAAAAAGGGTTATGCCCGCGATTATTCGCGGCTATGCAGGCACCCTATGATACTACATAAATCTTTAACCCCGGTTTATTTATGATTTCATATCCAACAGTTTTTCTTGTATCGAAGTAATAGATGGTGAGGTCATGATCATAAAGGGTTAATCCATATTTCAGCTTCTTCTTTTCTTTGATCCTGATCCAATAGCTTTCCTTCAGATCCTCCGGCATCCGTTTTTTCTCAGCTTCATCTTGGCGAAATCATCCTTTACCGTCTCAATGCCGCTTTTATCCTGTAAAATGATTTCATCGTTACCATGTATAATTATCGCGTTTTTTTCGGGATCGACCACCGCTTCAAAGGACGACGTTTTTCATGCGGTCCATATCGATCGCGCCCGATACGATCATCATGATTACAAGGATAGAAATTGAGATTTTTTCTAGATGATCCCCTTATCCATCTTTTTTCCTCTGACCATCCTGCAGCAAGTATAAGTGGAATATTTTAGTAAAAACCATTTTAACAAATTTTTCGTAATCCAGCCGCAATAAAAAAGAGTACCCCAAAAGTGTTCGCATCGATAGCCGCTTTTGGGATACCCTCGCAGATTCCGGCCGAAGGTTCGGTGAGCGGAAAGATCCAATATTTCTTGCAGGAAAAATGAAAAACTGTATAGAAAACAGCCGAATCCCCGTTCGGATCCGGCCGTTTTCGCTTCTTTATTTGAAATCGATGCGGAAGGGTTCCAATTCCAAAGGCTCATTCGGATCTTCGCCAGCAAGGGCAACCTTCGGATAAACCGTCAACGAAGGCCTGTCGCCATTCAAGGGCCGCAAAATGATGGTCCTCCCTTTCACAATGACCTGCTGCCCCTCTTTTTTCACCTCCAAGTCGATGCCGTCCATCAGGGATTTTATTTCGCCATCGTCATCGTAAATCTCCAACCGGACCTGGTTTTCTTCCCCGCCCTTCGGAAAAATGGCCGTGTAATCGATGGCGGTCGAGGCTTTTCCGACAATCATGGAATCGAAATGGATGCGGATGCCTTGCTTCGATACCGCTTTATCCATTTTCAGCTTTTCATACGGCAATTGCTCCACCGGGACGTTAAACTTCCATTCTCCTTCGGTTTCGCCGATCGCTTTGAACGCCAGCGGAAACGTGGCGTTTTCGGGCAGATCGGACGCGGGATAATACAATCGGATGTGGCCGGTGAAACCTTTCCCTTTCGGCTCCAAGCGGACCAGTTCTTTGCTGTCGGAAATCCGTTCATCGCCGCCAAAAATCTCATAAAAGGCGTAGGGCGGATCAGAGCCGTTCCCTTTGACTTTGCCGTTTACATCAAAGGTCGCTCCCAGAATGGCCCCATCATAATAGGCGCTGGTAATTTTTACCTTTATTCCTTTATCCGCCGCCGATTGGTTTAACCGGGTGATCAGCTGCTGCGATTCCAAATGTTTGCCGACCAAGTCATCGAAATTGCCGTACAATTGGCCGATGAAGGGAACTTTAGCCAAGGCATCGGCGACGGGAGAAAGGAAAATTCCGGATGCCAAGATCAGTGCGGCGGCGGCCGCCGAAAGAAGGAGGGGGCCTGTTTTTCTTCTTTTCTTCTTGGAAACGGAAAGACCGGCCTTTCGGATTCCCGCCCGTATCGCCTCCCGGACCTCTTTTTCCGGCACTTCGATGGCGTTATATTTTTTCAGGTGCCATCCTTCTTTCATCAAATTCCCACCCTTCCAAAATGGATTTCAATTCTTCCTTTCCTCTCTTGAGATAGGTCTTGACGGTCCCATCGGGGACCTTCATGATTTTCGCCACTTCTTTGATCGGAAGATCCTGATAGTAAAACAGAATAATGGCATCACGGTACGACTTTCTCAATCGTTGAATGGCCCGGACCAAATCCATCGATTCCATCCTGATGGATTCCGTCCCGCCCGAAAATTTTTCAACCGATGCAAAGGGGATGTCCCGTTTTCTTTTCCGCAGAAATTCATAGGCGGCATTCAGCAAAATTCTCGTCAGCCATGTGGAAAAATATTTCTCTTCCTTCAGGTTCCCGATCGCCAAAAAGGCCTTGCAAGCCGTCTCCTGAATGATGTCCAAGGCGTCTTCCCGGTTGCCCGCATAAAGAAAAGCGGTCCGGTACAATCGGTCGCCGTATAGGGACAGAAGTTTTTCAAAGCTTTCCGGGTCACCCGTTTTCGCTTTTCGGATCAGTTCCAGATGCTCCATATCCGTATCCCCCTTCCCTGTTTATTAGAGCCATGGGACCGGGCAAAAAGTTTCAAAGAAGAAAACTTTATTCAGTCCGCTTTTTTCCGCTGCCGATTTTTCCAATAAAATTGGCCCCATACAAAATCAACGGATAGAAAAAGTGCAAAGGATTTTGGGCCGGGGGAATGGGAAAAAACCGGCCTGGTGCCGGCTGGACCCCTGCGCTCGCGCCCGATTGGAGGAAGGAGGAATTCCTCAGGGAGGAAATTAACGCGTTTCTTTCTCGGGCCATCGTCCTTCTTTCAGCCTTCACTGTTCCCCTCTTCCGCTCCGCCTTTTCCGCCCGTCTCCGGTTGATCGAGAGCCAACAAGTGGAGCAAAAACGGGCGCTTCCTTTTGTCCGGGTTTGCATCAGGGAAGCAATGTCTCAAACTGATGCCGGGTTCCCTTGTCCGGCCCTGCCCGCCCCATCCCTTGCCAAAAGAAAAACATAATTCTTCCCGATCTTTTGGTTTTGGCAAAGGAACGCCCGCCTGCCCCATTGCCAAAATAAAAAAAAGCCACGCCGAACCCCGCTTTCGGGGTTTTCGGCAATGGCGCCAGGAAATTTCCCTGTTTCCGGTCCAAATGCACGCCCGCGTCCCGCAGAGAATGGACGCCATCCGCGCGCTGTTTATTTTTCCGCCCCGGCTTCTTGCAGCAGCCGGCGGATCGCGTGCGCCACCCCGTGTTCGTCGTTCGTCAAGGTCACTTCATCGGCGATTTTTTTCACTTCCTCCGCCGCGTTCCCCATGGCGATCCCCGTTCCTGCCGCGGCGATCATCGAGCAGTCATTCAGGCTGTCCCCGACCGCTACGGTTTCGCTCATGGGAATCCCCAATTCCGTCGCGAGCCTATGCAGCGCCTTCCCTTTGGAAGCCTCGACATGCTCCAATTCAAAATTGTATTTGGCGGATGAAACCAGGGTCAGGTCACGGCAATCCTTGAATTTTTCCTTGCCTTTTTTCAGCTTTTCTTCGTCAAAAGAAAAGGCGAGGATATTGTAGACCGGAATCGAAGGATCCAACAGATCTTGATAGGAAGAAATGAAGGAAAATCCGAATTGCCCGTATTGTTTTTCGGCGGATTCTTTCAGCTCTTCGACATCCAGTTCCGGGTTGGCGCTTTTCAGCCGATCCATCTCGACGGCCAAAATCTCCCTTGCGTTTTGCGGCGTGAAGATGGCGGCATCGCTGATCACTTCATAATAATAGCCTTCCCGTTCGAGCCACGCCAGAATTTCGACTGCCCGATCTTTATCCAGCGGGACGGAAAAAAACAGCTTCCCCTCCGGGTCATGGATCGTCGCCCCGTTCGCGGCGATGACCCATGTCCGGATGCCCGTATCTTTAAAGATTTCCCGGACATCAAAATGGGCCCTCCCCGTCGCGATGACGACTTCCATCCCATGGTTTTGCGCATCCCGGATCGCCCGGATGTTCTCCCCGCTGATCTCGCTGTTCCGGTTCAGCAAGGTGCCGTCCAAATCCAACGCGATTAATTTTTTCAATGTGAGACACCCCCTTTCACCGTCACTGCGGAAAACTGTTTTTCGTCTCTTTCACAGTTTGGCGGCGCATGTCCGCATGACAATCCGTCCAAAATTTTTTAAATCGGCAATCCGGAATCCATGCTCTTCTTTATGCTAAACAAAAAAATGGCAGGGCCGCAAGGCAATTTTTCGGGTCAAGTTCAAATTTTTTCGCAAAATCCGACTTCCTGCTCAGACTTCATCCTTCGCCAACCCGAACTGACTCGCATCCCTTTGATCCTGTGCTTCATTTTGCGCATATCGTTTATACGGAGACGCCTAAAGAACATTTTTCAAATTGAAAAACTCTTCCCTCATAACGGACCTTATCTTTCGCTTTCCGGCCGTCCGGTCTTATTGGTCTTGTTTTTACGGGCGAACAAATATCTTCCCGTACACATGTCAACGTCAAAACGGCGACCGCCGCAAGATAGCCCGCGTTCCAAACGGAAGGGTTTCGCACCAGCATGATCGCGGCCTGCGCCGCAACCGCCAGTCCCGCCAAAAAGAAAGGCAGCCTCAATGCCGGTTTCTATGCCTGGACGGTCAACATATCGCCGGCGGACAAAAGATTATTGATCACCATATAGCCGACGGCAAGTTTGACCGTTCATTTATTTAATAGTTTAACATATTTTCCCGATTCCTCACGTCGCCGGAACAACATTCCCCGCCGGCATGGAACCTTCCCGCCGATGCGGGCGGGAAGGAAATTTTTTCGATATTGGCCCGTTGAAATGGATCTTTCATAAGTCCGCAACATTTGCGGGGATTGCCGACCTTGCGGGGAAAGCGGCCAAAGAGGCGGAGTTGAAGGAAATGGAGGAACAAATCCGGCACCTCTGGCTAAAATGAAATGGACATTTCATCATATCCTGATTATGGCTATTCCATGTCGTCAGTTTTCCAAAACTGCCGGCTGTCGGAACGCCGCTCAGGATCCCGTACCGTATCAGCAGCGAGCGTTTCGCTTGACGGCGGGTACCTGGCACCATCCCCCTCCCCCGGCGGGGCAGGCCAACGGTCTTCTTCTGCGGCCATTGCCATTGCATCACGTCCAATATTTCCCATATGACTTTGTGAAAAAATCCATAGACAACCCGGATCATCAACTGATATGATGGGGGGCGGAAACTTCGGCGGGATGCGGCGGAGGACGTCCGCAGACCGCAATTCATGATCTCGATTGATTAGAGGGAGAAGCGATGGCAAAAGATATCCTTTTGGTATTATTGCTGCAGCTCATTTATGTGCCCATCCTTACGCTGCGGACCATTTTCATGGTAAAAAACATAAGCGCCTTGGCGGCGTTCATGGGATTTTTAGAGGCGCTCATTTACGTGTTCGGGTTATCCATCGTTTTCAGCGGCGAACAAAGCTATATCGTGATGATCGTCTATGCGGCCGGATTCGGGGCCGGGCTGTTTATCGGCAACTATATCGAACAAAAATTGGCGATCGGATATACGAGTTTAATCGTCAATCTTCGGGACAAAAACGAAGAATTGATCCGGGTTTTAAGGGAAAACGGGTACGGCGTTACCGTTTTTGTCGGAGAAGGAAGGGACAGCCGGCGCTACCGGCTGGATATTTTGACCAAGAGAAACAAAGAAAAGGAACTGTTAAAACTCATTGAAGCCTACGAGCCGAGGGCGTTCATTATCTCCTATGAACCGCGCCGGTTCAAGGGCGGGTTTATCGTCTCCGCCATGAAAAAAAGATAAAAAAGCTGCTTGCCGCATCTGATGCGGCGAAGACGGGAGACCGGAAGTCCCCCGTTCCCACGCAGACCGATGCCGCCGTTTCGGACGGTCTCCGCCCACTCCCAGGGAGCTCCCTGGGAGTTTCTTGTCTGCAATCGGGCCGATCCGCCCATCTTTGTCGCTCTGTGCCGGCCAAGGGTTTAACTGCTTCATCCCCTGAAAAGACCGTCCGACAATTAAGCCGCCGGCGGCTTGTCCGCCTGTTTCCCTTTTGCTTTTAATTGCACCGTCCTCCAATTTCCATATCGGAAATATTTCTTCCCGGATCAGGAATTCCCTCTTCCCCAATCTCCAATCTCATCTTCCCGCTATGGTCAGTCCAAATTTTTGCCGGTCAACACGACTGACGTTGCCGGAACCTTCCGCAAATCTCCCTGCAGGACGCCTTCCCCACTGCCGGCGCCGGCGGCTGTCCCAAAGGCGAAAGCGCTGCGGACACCTTTGGAACGGCCCCATCCCTTCGTAAGGAGAGCCGGACCGTCCGCCCTTCCTAATAATTAGCGGTCTTTGTACTTTTTGGCTTTTGGCCAGCATGGCCGCGGGACATACCGGACCATCGTATGGAAAACGGTCGCCCATTGGATTTCATTCAGCCAACAAACGGCCATCTTTCGATCGGCACCGAGATTTCGGACCAAGTGGGTGATTTGCGGAGGGGTAAACACTCCTTTCAACGCTTCGTCCAAAGGCAGCTGCGGATATTTCAAGACATATTCGGCCAATCCTAAAAAACTGTCATGATCTTTGCAGGGGATGCCAGGCTTCTTCTTCCTCCGGATGATTAAGCCGGCGGAATCCACGTTTGGCGGAGGAGAAAAGTTCTCACGGGAAATTTCCATTGCATATTCCAAATCAAACCACATCCGCCACTTCAAAATCACCGGATTCGTCACAGGATAAGAGGTGAAGCGTTTGGCCGCCCCTTTTTCCATCACGATCACGGCTCTTTGCAAGGAATTGGCAGGGTGATGAAGAAGCATTTTCATGATTGGCGTCGTAATCGCATATGGGATGCCGGCGACGACGACAAAAGGTTCTTTAGGCAGATGAAGCTTTAAAATATCCTGCTGGATAATTTTAATATTGGGATAAGCTTCCGCTTTTTTCCTCAATATCGCTGCAAAGCGGGGGTCATACTCTACAGCGATCACCTTTCCCGCTTTCTCCGCCAGCGGAAACGTCAGCGCACCTTTCCCCGCTCCAAGGTCCAGTACGATGTCATTCGGCGTCAAATTTGCCAATTGAATCAAGTCATGAATGATCCGCTTGTTGTGCAAAAGATGTTGGCCGGAAAAATTGGGCCACTCCAGGCTTTTACGAATTTTACGGTTCCGTTTATTTTGCTTTCTCATACAGATCCTCCATTCCTTCGGCAAAATAAAAAACACAGGCGCCCTGCCTGTGCTTCGGCAAAGGAATATGGACCTATCGGAGAAAGCAAAAAGGATCGTGGTTTAACAATTCTTACTTGATTCCGATTCCGGCCTCGCGATAAAGAACGTCATACTTGACGAAACCTGCCACATGGCTCAATATGACCGCAAATAAGCCAAACCAAGAGCGATGCGGAGCCCTGTCGAATAATCGTTTGAAAAACAAAAAAGAGGGCAGATTCGCCCCCTATATTCACAATATCATCATAAAAACTCCAGGTTTCCTTCAAAATAGGCAGACCAATCCCATTTACTCTACGCACAGGCAGAGCCTTTGAACGTATTCAATTACCCGTTCAAAGCTTGGGATTCGCAGTCTGACAAACGGCACAAGGAAACCCTCCATCATCAACAGTCGGTCTTACTATAACATAATAATCAGCTTATTATCAACAGAAAAAAACATGGTATGTGTCAGGATTTTCCCGGGATGGCCGTCGGATCCGTATGCCAGGCGTCCCCATTTCAACCAATGGGTTTGCTTACTTTTGCAAAAATTTTCGTCAGATCCGGTAACGGAATCCGGCATCGAGATTTTCCGCAATGGTGAAATGGCCCGCCGGTCCCCATTTCCCATCCTTCTCCGGTTCCTCAATCATGCGGGCTTCCCCGCTCCATCGAATCCGATCCGGTCCTCCCCTGAAAATTCCCGGAAGTGCATCTTTTCAAATAAAAAGACGATTCATGCGGGTTCATAAATACGACGAACACCTTTCGATATGCCAAGCAGTTCTAACAAGAAGTGTCGCCGCCGGCCCTCCAAGTCTCGATCGCCTTTTTCACAAAATCTTCAAGCCCGCTTTTATGCAAATCAACGGACTTCTTGATGCGTATACACCCTTTTCCATAATCCAATCCGGTCAGAAACTCCTTGGCATTTTCGATTTTCTCAATATTGCCCACATACAGGCTCACATAAGATTTTTGGGCATTCAAATGAAATAATTTGGAGGACCCGCTGCCATAACAAAGCATCTTGTATTGGATGCCCTCCTCGAGTTCAGGCGCATTTTCTAATATGAATTGTCTTACAATTAGGAGCTTCTCTTTTCTCCAGTCATCGTCCAGCAGTTCAAGATATTCTTTTGGGGTTTTCGCATCGTATTGCATCGTCGATCCTCCATAAAAATCTATTTTTTATCTAATTTTAAGCAAAACGACCCATTAAGTGGGTATGCGTCAAGGATTTTCCCGGCATGGTGATCGGATCAATCTCTCAGGCGTCCTCGTCTGGTATGCCGCAACCAATGAATTTTTTCAATTCCTGCAAACTGTTTTTCGTCAGTTTCAGTAATATTGACCATCATTAAATCCCCCCACTGCGCTTGAATTGGGCATATATACCGCTATCAACCCGTGCCGCACCCCGATGGCGATGGATGGCCAGGTCCTCTTATGCGATTTTGTGATCTTGACGGTTCTTCTTATCTTCCCGTTGCTACCGGACGTTCCTTTCTCTGTCCATCAAATAGACCTTCAGCTGCGTCTGATTCATGATCCCCTCGATGATTTTGACCATGGCTTCCCCGCCCGTCCGGCCCCGATGCATCCACATTTTTTCATCCTAGGTAAATATACCCAGTTACCATTTGCTGCTTAATATTTTAATGGCATTTTCCTTCGATATTTATTGATTTTTATAGTAAATCGGAGGGTCGTTAAATGCGGCCGGGTAATGGCGCTTCCCACCACCACCGCATGGGCGCCTAAATACAGGCTTTGTATCGCCTCTTCAGGAGTATGAATTTTTCCTTCCATGATCACCATGCCCTTCCCTTCACACGCCCGGATCATTCTTGCCAATTCTTCAAAATCGGGGCTGTCGGTTGATTTTGGGTTGTCATTAAACCGATAAAGTGTCGGAGCCACCAAATGAGCACCCATATTCAATGCGTTCAATGCTTCTTCCGTATTTCGAATGTCTGCCAAAATTAAGGTATCCGGAAATTCCTCTTTTATTTTAGGGATAATTTCATAAGCTTTCTGACCCGATGGGTTATAACGGTCCGTCGCATCAACGGCAACTATGTCCGCTCCCGCTTCAATTACTGCCCGCACCGCTTCCATGGTGGGCGTGATAAATACCGGGCTGTTTCCGCTTTCCATTTTCCATAATCCTATGATCGGCAAATCGGTCATTTGCCGGACCTCTCTTATATCCTCAGGGGTATTTAACCGCAGACCCACAGCCCCTCCCCAAATGGCGGATTCGGCCATTTTTTTTACAATGCCGGGCATATAGATCGGATCACTTTTTTTCGCTTGGCATGAAACAATAAGTCCGCCTTTTATCGCATCAAGGATTTTCCGTTGTTTTTCCTTCACCGAATGGTCCCTCCTTATTATGTTCATTGGGGGACCCTATCCTTTGGCCAAGAGTCCCCCAATGGAAAAACCTCCTATTCACCTTTCTATAATCTTAGAATCAGTTCCCTTTTTTTAACGAATCCAAATATTCATCGATTTCTGCCCTGATCATGTTGACTTTCGGCCCGTAAATCACTTGGATCGATTTTCCTCGGATAATCGTGTTGTGCGCCCCTGTGGCTTTCAGCCCCTCCGTATCTATTTTGTCTGGTTTCACCACACTGACCCGCAATCGGGTGGCGCAGTTATCCAGGTCGGTGATATTGTCAACGCCCCCAAGAGCCTCAATAATGGATTTGGCCTGTCCGGATTCGTAGGACGCAACAAGTTTCGATTCTTCCTCAGTGTTTCCTTCATCATCACGCCCGGGAGTTTTCGCGTTTAATTTTATGATCAGCGTTTTAAATACAAAATAGTAAACGATCGCCACCGGTATGCCCAAAACAACAATCCAAATCCAGCCAGTCTTGGCGTTCCCCTGAAAGACGCCGAATAAAAGGAATTCGATGAGTCCCGCTGAGAAGGTGGAACCAATGGTGATATGAAAAAGTCCTGCCAGCACAAAACACAAGGAAAATAACAAGGCCTCGGCTACAAACAAGATTGGAGAGGCAAACAGCAAGGCAAAGGATATCGGCTCCGTTACACCGGTAATGAAGGATGTCAACGCGATGGATACGAGAAAACCTAAGGTCGCTTTCCGTTTCGGCCCGACAGGGATCGCCTTATACATAGCGAAAACCGCGGCAGGCATGCCAAACATCATGTGAAAATACCGTCCGCTGTTGAATAAGGCCAAATTTTCAAAAAACTTCGTGGTGTTCGGATCCGCCAATTGGGCTAAAAATATTGTTTGGAATCCTTCATACACTTTCCCGCCGACTTCCAACACACCGCCGGCTGCTGTTGTCCAGAACGGCAAATAAAACACATGGTGCAAACCAAACAAATATAATGTCCGTAACATGAGCCCGTATAAAAAGGCACCGAGGACGCCAAGTCCGGAAACCATGTTACCAAATGCCGAGATTCCATTGCTGATTGTCGGCCAAATTACATAGGTAAGAGAACCCACGATTAAAAAAACAAATGTATTTACAATTGGCACGAATCTTGATCCGCCAAAGAAAGCCAAAAATTCCGGAAGTTTCATTTTATAAAATCGGTTATGGACAAAAGAAGTGATGATCCCGGTTAAGATCCCGCCAAACACGCCCATTTGTAGTGTCATAATCCCAAATTGAGCACCCTGACCGTATAACCTTGGATCGGCGTCAGCAGGCGCGATTTTTCCGGTAATATTCAACAAAGCATTAATGGTTAAAATTAAGACAAAATAACCTACGACTGAAGCCAATGCGGCGGCGCCCTTTTCTTTTTTCGCCAAGCCGACGCCGATTCCGATGGCAAAAACCAGCGGCATGGCGTTAAATACCCCATTTCCCGCCGCATTCATGATTTTCAAGATTGCTTGAATGAAGGCATTATCCAAAAATGGATAAGCCTGAATAACAGCAGCGCCCGATAATGCAGATGAAATACCCAAAAACAAGCCGGCAACGGGCATGATGGCAATGGGCAATAAAATTGCTTTTCCCAATCTTTGCCCAAAATCCATTAATCTCCCTTTTTGCTCAGACACAATCTTACCTCCCAACCAGAATTCGTTTTAAATCCGTTTGCTGTTGGACGGATGATAACATTTTTTGATTCTTGTGGCTTCATCGGACCGGCAAAAAATCGGCAACGGTTACATCGGAAACCGGAAATCTCCGCATCTTCTCATCCGATGATCCGTTCGGTTTAAGGTATTCTGATAAAAGGAAACGCACCGGGAACAGCGTGTTCTCGCCTGTTTCGTATTAACGGCCATTGTATTTATTAGATTTTTTCATCGGTGTTCTGGTATAATTTTCTTGACAAATCCAATCGGATAGCGCTATCAATGCTTTTGAATGAATCTATCCGCGAAACCTATTGAAAACCTCATCCATCCCCCGATTTGGGGGCTTTTTCTATGTGTTAAGCTGCAAGTTTTGCTCCTTTCCCTTTCCTGCGGGCGCAGTCTCTTCCATAAACGGAAGAGGACGCCATGATCGCCCGAAGCGATGACTCCGGTCTGCTGCCTTTCTTTCATCCCCCTGTAATGAATGTTCCTCTTCAAGCAACCTTAATGCCCAAGCCTTCCCCTGCCTCCTATACTCCAAAAACAGGTTAACCTTCTTTTTCCTTCCAGATGATTCCCGGTCTTCCCCTGCCATTCCTCGGTCGGCCTTCAATGCGCGTACCAGGTAAAACGGCCAACAAGCATCCCCCCGACTTTCCCATACCCGCTTGGCGAATTCGTCATGTACTGGCGACAGTATGGGAAAATGGGTTGGAAAACAAGATTTCAAAATCCTCCGGATTCATCGGACACCTCCCTTAAGCGTAAGCGTTTCCTCAACTCTATTATTATATTTGTTTAATACATTAGTCAATAATTTATTAATATCTTTTTTAAATTTCTTATAACATTTTTATAAAATAATAATATATTATGGAATTATTATATTATCCTTTTTTCTGTCCTAAAGAGATTGGCATCGCCGGCATGCCGTTGAATGGTGAACAGATCCAGCAGATCATCCGTGGGATATAGATTTGAACACCTCTTTCGCCGTCAGACCTTTTGCGCTTCCCCCATTACCCGCATCGCCAATTTCGTCATTTTTTCCTGGGAATATCGGAAAATTTGCTTATAGCTTTTGCAAAAATACTCTTTTTCAGCCGCGTTTCCGCTTCCAACTCGATTCCGGGGGCATCCGCCGTTGCATAAATGAATGAACTCACAGGTTTGACAGTCTTTCGACAGAGCAGGTTTCAGCGACAAAAAATCCTTCCATTTTGGGCTTTCCAAAATTTCGATCAGCGATGTCTCGTACATATTTCCCAATAAATAGTCTTCATTCATGTAAAAATCACACGGATAGGCCTTTCCGTCTGGCTCCAAAACCAGAAGTTTCGGGCAGGTTTTTTGCAGCTGGCACATTTCCGGAATTTGGTTGACATAGGCCGCCAACATGTTATCGAAAAAACGTATGGAAATTTTTGGGTTTCCATTGTTATACCAAATGTCAAAAATTTCACACAAAAACTTTCCGTATTGTTCCGGAGATATGGCGTACTTTGTCGGCCTTCCCGGGTTTTGGGACGTAAAATCCATGCATGGAATAAATTGGACATGGGTAAAATTCTCTTCCAGGAAAAACCTCATGATTTCTTTTCCTTTGTCCACATTTTTTTCATGGATGACAGTCAGAATGTTGAAATTAACGCCAGCCTTTTTTAAATATTCAACACCTCTCATCACCATTTGATAACTGCCTTTGCCGGAACCCGTCAGCCGCCTTTCATCATGGATTTCCTTTGGTCCGTCCAAACTCACACCCACCAAAAAATTGTGGGTTTTAAAAAATTCGGCCCATTGGGCATCGATCAATGTCCCGTTCGTCTGGATAGCATTGACAACATAGGTTCCCGGTCCCGAATATCGTTTTTGGAGATCCACCACTTGTTGGAAAAATTCCAATCCTGCCAGCAGCGGCTCCCCACCTTGCCAATAAAAAGGTGCGTAGCCGATTTTAATTTCCAAGTACTCTCTGATGAATTTTTCCAATAAATCATCACGAATTCTGTTGATCTTTCCCGGTCTTCCTTTGCACCGGCTGTAATAGCAATAATCACAAGCCAAATTACAGGCTTCAGAAACCGTCTTCCACATGACGCCGGCAATTTGTCTGCTGTAATGCAATCTGAATTTATCCATCGAAATGCTCCTTATTCATGAATTCAGTACAAAAACTTTTAAACCGTTAAATAAATTAATGATGATGATAAAAATCGTTACCCCTCGATAAATGAGGGAAATCTTTCCGGCCGAAAGTTTGCCGTTCAGAAAAGATCCGATATACCCGCCCAAAATGGCCGCAGCTAAAATCGGGAATAACAAGGACAAGTCGAACCGGGAAAATCCCGTGGTCAGTCCAATTGCTGTCAATTTGGTCATTTGGGAGAAAAAAATGATGATGATCGAATAGAAAGCGGCGTTTTTGATCGGCATGGCGAAAAAAAACATAAGGAACGCGACGTTTATCGGTCCGCCGCCGATGCCCAAAAATGCGGATACCGTACCTAAAAGCAGTCCGATCATGGAATGCCAAAACATGTTTTTCAGATGAAATCTTTTCCGGATAAACGGTACAGCAAATGAAAAAAACAAGAAAAAAAGGGTAACGCAAATCTGAATGACTTGGACGAAACGTTCATTGTTGAAAATGCCCAAAAGCCGGTTAAAGAGAAAGTTCCCAAAAAATCCTCCAAAGATCGAGCCGACCGCAGCGGCTGTTGCATCCGCCCAATCAATTTCCGTTCGATTTTTGACATGCCGGATGATGGATACGACCGACATCGTAAAAACCGCCAGACTGGAATAAAAGGTTATGGAAGCCAAGTCATGGGCGTCGATCAAATCCAGAGCGGGTTTAATAATGATTCCTCCGCCCATTCCGCATAGAGAACCGATGGTATTTGCAAAAAGTATGGTAAAAAAATAGATGCAAGCAATTTCCATTGAATGGGCCCTCTTTTTTGTTCGTATATTCATCCTCGATACCCGTAATGAAATTCTTCCAACCGTAAATGGCATTCGTTGAACAAAGCCGGAGATTTTCCGTGTTCGCTACCCCGGGTCGGAAAAAAGCTGTGTCTGTTTTCACAGAGCAATGCAAAAAATAAAGTGAAGGCCTATTTTGAAAAAGTTCCGGTGATTACGTTTTGGAGACAATCACAAAGTCCTTTTCCAATGCCTCCAAATGTTCTCCGCACTTCAACAGCTGGCAAGTTTCCCCGCCAGTGAACACAACAATAACATCCTTGGAAGATGCTTTCGTTTTTAGCAAGTCCAAATCCACAGTCAAAAGCCTTGTTCCCTCTTTAACTTTCTCGTTCTCCTCAACATGAAGGGTAAAACCTTCACCGTTTAAGGCCACCGTATCCACACCGACATGCAATAAAATTTCAAGGCCGCTATCTGATCTAATACCCAAAGCATGTTTGGTCGGAAATATAAATTGGATTGTTCCCTTGACCGGCGAATAGATGAACGGACTCGAGGGATCGACGGCAAATCCGTCTCCCATTGATCTGGAAGAAAAAGCCTCATCATTCACATCTTCCAGTTTTTTTAAGGTACCGGATACGGGATTTAGGATCGTCGGCTTCTTTTTCAAAAAAGGAAACATTCTGTATCCCTCATTTCACAGGTAATCTTCCGGATTTTTGGAGCTCGGATTAATGCATTCCCTTTTATTCACTTTCCAATTGGGCCGGATCTGGATGTGCCCTTTTAATAAGGGATCGTCGGTTTCTTCTTGATAGGTAAGCAATCTTTTTCTCATTTCTTCTAATACATCTTGGTACCTTTCATCATCGACGAGGTTATTCCTTTCACCGGGGTCGAATAGTAAATCGTACAATGCTTCCTGATATTTCACTTCCTGCTGCAACCCGTTATTGAGATAGTAATCTTTGGAATCCGAGTTATCGATGTTTGATAGATTTATCTTTAAATATTGTTCATCATAATAGCGGATGTATTTGTATCGTTTTGTTCGAATGCATCGGGCAGGTTCATAGGAAGTATGGAAATTGATTTCGGAAAAAATTTCTTCACGCACGTCAATGGTTTTGTCCCTAAATAGTTCCGCAAAAGAAAATCCCTGCAAATAGTCCGGCTTTTCGAGCTGCAATAAGTCGCATAATGTCGGAAACATATCCACATGGGACACCAGCCCGTCAATGACTTCCCCGTTCATTCTGCTGCCTGGGACACGCATAATGAGCGATACGCCGATTCCTGAATCATATAAGGTGCACTTGCTGAAAGGGAATGCGATCCCATGGTCGGTGGTAAAAATAATGATCGATTCATCGTATAATCCTTCCGTTTTCAAAGTATCCATGACGATTTGGAAGGCGCGGTCGAACCATGAGGCGGAATATAAATATTTTTTATAATCCTCCCGGATGATCCCATGATCAAAAAGAGGGTAAGGGGGAGCAATGTAGTTGCTGTCAATTTCCACTAAGCCTTCATTTGGAAATTTTCTGTGGGTGGCATATAATCCATAGGACAGAAAAAACGGTTTATCACTTTTCCACTTTCTTAGCCACTCGCAAACTTTTTTCGCGTTCTCCAAATCCCACTTCACCAGTTCTTCTTCGGCGTATTTTGCAGGATCGGTTGTTATATCTTCGTCATAGCCAATTTTTTGTGCTCCTTCCCGGTGATTAAAGTAGCTCCCAGCTTCGTGCTGAATTCCGCACAGCACCGTATGGTATCCATGCATCTTTAAAAATTGCACGAGATGCTTGGAATAATCGGACAACCCAAATCCTCTCTGAGATAAGCCCAGCATTCCGTTGCTATGGGGGTACATTCCGGTCAATAATCCGGCCCGGCTGGGCGAGCAGGTGGGACCGACGCTGTAAGCCTGTCGAAAAAGCGTTGCATCCTTAGCAAATTCCAACAAATGGGGAGTAGGTACATCATATCCGTAGGGGCTTAATATCCGTCCACTGTCATGGGTATGAATATAAATGACATTCTTTTTCATAAAGTTCTCCTTTCTTAAATCCTAAATGATTCAGCATGATGTATTCGTTCACTTTGTCCCTTTTCATGAGCATTGATGGGGAAGAAAGCCCTTACCCTTTTAATATAATAATACCAATTTGTATTGATTTCAATATATTTATTAATATCTATTTAAAATTTATTAATATATTTTTTTAAAATGTATTTCTTATTGGGACTGTTATTTTTTACCTTTTTGTTTCAAGAAAAAATCCCATCGGCATCTTTTTAATGATCGACGGGATCCAATATTGGAAAGACGGCGTATTCATATCAATAGGGATCAATGGTGCATGTTCCGGAAAAAGGAAGCTCAAGATAGTTACCAAAAAATTCCTCAACTAAATGTCAATAAAAAAGATTAGATTCGTGATGCCCCGGGAAAAAGGAGGAAGCTGCAATGCAAAAGATCGAAGGTTTGCGGCCATTCTGCATCGGAATGGGAAAGGGCTGCCTGTGGATAAAATGATCAAAAAAAAAAGAAGGATCAATAGGGGTCCTTCCGGGGGATAGGGTTTGGGGAAAAATCAGCCTTTACTAATGATCGCATTTCTACTTATACTTTATGGACTGATATTGATATTTGTCGGTATTCAAATATAGTTCGGTATAATCCAATATTTCCCCCGTTGAAAGGAACGTGGTATTCAGTACTTTTAAAATCGGCATTTCCGGACTGCAATTAAAATATTTGACGATTTCCTCAGTCGGCATGATAGGAATTACAATTTGATGGGAATAGTCGATAAGGGCATTTTTCGATTCCTCGACATATTTATACTTCGATTTCATAATTTTCTCATAGGATAAATCAGGGAATTGGGAAACCCCCATATAGGTAATTTCCAGCATCATCGGTATCCCGTCAGCTTTTCTTAGCCGTTTAATAAAATAAACCAAAGATTCAGGCTCGATATTGAGTTTCTTGCTGATGCTGTTTGAAGCAGGGATTATTTCAAATTTCAGGACTTCTGTAGTTACTTCTTTTCCTAATTCTTCCATCTCTTCGGTAAAACTTTTGATTTGTGTCGTTCTGCCCACGATGGATGGATTGGAAACATAGGTTCCGCTTCCTTGCGTCCGGGTTAAATATCCCTTGGCCACTAAATTATTCGTTGCTTGTCTGACGGTTACTCTGCTGACGCCGTACATTTCGGCCAATTCCTGTTCCGTCGGGATCGGACTTCCTTTCGAATATTCCCCGCTATATATTTTATTGATGATATCATTCTCTATCATTTTATATTTAGGAACTCGCTTTTTCTTATCTGACAATGATACTTTTTCCTCCTTAATTGGGGGTTAAAGTTTATATCCTCTCCATAAAATTATATCAAAATTATTGATCCGCCAAAGAACAAAATGCATTTCTGCTGGATGTCCGGCTGGAACAGGTAAAACATTTTTTCTGGACAAAATCAGAACATCCTTCTTCCATCGTTTTCCCCGCCGATAAAAATGGTGCCCCGTTTTTAATGCCCCTATACATAAAATCGCCTCTGGCCAAGCGGTGTTTCCTTCAAATGATTTCCAACTTGAAAAAACCCGAATCCTTTAACTGTTTTATTATTTTTTCTTTATTTTAGCAAAAGAGGAAGGAAAAACCTATAACAAACTTGAGATTCGGGCATTTCAAGTTTTTCTCGGTATGCTCTTCAGAATAATAATCCAAAATGGCAGCAAATAAAACAGTATCCATGGCATAGGCATTGGAAGGGGATAGGGGAAAGAACCTTCGGTTGCCCCCTCATGGCACCCTTGCCTTCAGCTAAGCAGGCGTTCTCCAGTCTCCGTTCGGAACTTTCACCCTATAGCACTGCACCCATGCCGAAAGACCAAACCATTTCCGGTTCCGGGAAAAACTGAATTCTAACGGGGACAAACCGTATACATGGGACAGCCCGAAAATAGGCAGGAATTAAGGATTTAGGAAGACTGTAATACATCTTGCTTATCACTATACTTATCCCCTAAATTCACCCGATGGTTGAACAATAAAATAAAAATAACGATCTTTTATTAAACTTAGGAAATTCCTGATATGGTTCGGAATTTCGGCATCTCTCCTGCGAAGGCAAAGGTTTACGGGACGTTTGATCTCTATTCCTTTACCGTTCACACTCCCGATTTCTCCGCGGTCCAAATGCTCCTGGACAGCCAGGGAAGGCGCCAGCATGATGCCATATCCGGAAATCACCGCACGGATCGACTCATTTATTCCATGAAAATGCAAGCCGGCAGATGGAGGCTGAACCCCATGAATGTTGCATAAGGAGAAAAGGATTTTCCTTGTGGAACCGCCTTCTTCCCTTAAAATAAATGATTCTTCAACCAGATCGGCGAGTAACACTTCTTTCCCGTCATATCGATGCCCCTTCGGCAAAATGAACCAAAAATCAATGTTCATGATGAAATGAAGATGCAGATCCGGTTCATGCCATTTCTTCTTCACCATAAAAGCGATGTCTGTCTTATAATGAAGCCGGGCGATGACCTGATAGGAATTTCCGCTATATAAATCGACTTTTACATGCGGAAGTTCTTTTTTTAAACCGGGCCAGCCAGGACGGCAGTAAAAAATTGGCCGGCAAATAAAAAGGAAATCCCCATTGCCTGCCGGATGAGTGGCCGGGAATCAAAAATAGGAGCGCAGAGCCCCCTGACTTTTACAATTGTTGAATCAAAAATTCCCCTCAAACCCTTGATCATAAAGGATTTTTTAAGGGAGAAAAAATATTTGGCAGCAAGAATCGTTCATTTTCGTTTATTCTAAACATCTCGATTTCTTAATTTTTCATATCTACATGAAAAATCCTATATCCGCACCGTGAAACCATTGATACATCAACGTTTTTAGCAGATTGTGAGAATATTCACTGCAAAAGTTGGGAAAATATGAGCGGAGAACCCCATTGACGGAAGTCAAAATCACGGAATTGCCCGGTAGATGCACGATCGGACCACGAGGACATTCTGCGGCGCGGAAGGAAGTGAATATCAACTGCGGAGTCGTCGAAATATCATATTCCATGCGAACATGGCCCAAACCCGGGAAGATAAGGGCAGAGTGAAAGAATTGGAAGGATCCGCCGAACTCCCGCATGGAAAGAAAGTGGACTTCCAATTCCCCCGGGCTTCGCCAGTCCTGTAAATTTTTCCTGCCCATTTTCATTCTTTTTCCGGATAATCAAATATATGATCTTGTCCGCCGCTTCCATAATAGGCAGATAAAAGATTGAAATTTCGAAAAATGACGGGCATAATAGGAGTAAATTGGTATTAATGGCAGAAATGTATGGAAATGACGGGGGTTTCTTCTTAAACCAACCTCCGGGAAGGAGGGGCAAAAATGATAGATTATGAAACATACGACGGAATCGGTTTACGGGAATTGGTGGCGAAAAAGGAAGTCCACCCAAAGGAACTGGTCTCCGCCGCCGTTGCCAGGATCGAAGCGTTGAACCCGTCGCTCAATGCGGTCGTTCACAAAATGTATGAAAAGGCGATGGCGGATGCCGAAAGGATCGATCCGGAACTGCCTTTTGCCGGTGTCCCCTTTTTGTTAAAAGATAATACGCAAGCCATCGAAGGCGGGAAGCTGACGCATGGATCGAAACTGTTCCGGAACTACCGGGCAAAACAAGATTCGGAATATGTGAAAAGATTGCGGCGCGCAGGCGTACTCTTTCTCGGTCAAACGAACGTACCGGAGTTTTCCCTGATGGGGATCACGGAACCGAAACTGTACGGACCGACAAGAAATCCCTGGAATACGGATTACACGCCGGGCGGGTCCAGCGGAGGCTCGGCGGCGGCGGTCGCCTCCGGAATGGTGCCGATCGCCGGCGCCAATGACGGGGGCGGATCCATCCGGATCCCAGCCGCTTATTGCGGCTTGTTCGGATTAAAACCGACGAGGGGCAGAACGCCGGTCGGCCCCGATTACGGCCGGGTATGGCAAGGCGCCTCCGTCGAACATGTGCTTACAAAAACGGTCCGGGACAGCGCCCTCATGCTGGATCTTTTAAAAGGGCCCGAAAAGGGCGGGGCCTTTTTCGTGCAAGATGATCCCGAATCCTACTTGTCCCAATTGGAAAAACCCTTGCCCAAAAACCTCAAGGTCGCCTTTTCCGTAAAATCCCCGATCGGAGCAAAAATCCATCCGGAATGCGCAAGAGCGGTGGAAAAGGCGGCCGCCTATCTCGACAAAATGGGCTTTATCGTCGAAGAAAAAGAAGCGCCCGTCGACGGGAATAAAATCGCGAGCAACTACCTGATGTTGTATTTGGGCGAGGTGGCTTCGACATTAAAGGCCGCGGAAGGCGCGTTGGGCAAAAAAGTGAAAGCCGGCGACGTGGAACCCGCCACTTGGCTGCTCGGAATGCTGGGGAATGTCACGAGCGCGGCGGAATTTGCCCTCAGTCTGAGGGAATGGGATACCGCCGCCTGCCAAATGGAGAATTTCTTCGAAACGTATGATTTCTATATGACACCGGCCACCGCATTTCCCCCGGCGAAAATCGGGGAACTGGCGCCGACAAAGGGACAAGAATTTTTGATCCGCCTGGCCGCAGCCTTCCATCTCGGCAAACCGTTGAAAAAAATGGGCATTGTCGACCGGCTCTTTGAAAAAAGTTTCGAACGGACACCTTTTACCCAGCTTGCCAACTTGACCGGACAGCCGGCGATGTCGGTGCCAGTGCACAAAACGGAAGACGGCCTTCCTTGCGGCGTGCAATTCATCGCGGCAAGAGGCAAGGAAGGCCTGCTGCTCCGACTGGCGCACCTGTTCGAACAATCGCCCTTGTGGATAGACTTAAAAGAAAATCCGTATTATTCCCGGAAGGTATGAGCCCCTGGCAGGTTAGGGCAAATCGTATCCAAGATCAGCTGGCATTTATGCAACGATAGGGAAAATGGCGAAGGAAAAAAGCGGGCATCCCGGGCCGGAAATTAATAAGCGGGCCCTCGATGCCCGCCACCCGAATTTCCGGTGAATCCTAGAGGACAAGGCATAAATTATGCAGGCGCACGAAAGGCCGACCATGGAGGCACGCTTGAGTTCATCTTTTTTCTGTTTCATTTTTCGAAGGGCCAACGCGGAGAGGGCTTCGGGATCAGTTTCGCCGGCAATGATCGCTTTGATCATGGAACGGGAGGATTTGCCCAGAACATCACTGGCTACCGATGAAAGCTTGATGTTGGCCCCTTCCAGCACCTTTTGGATGCGATTGACTTCCCGTGATCGTTCCTCGATAAGGCTTCTGCGGTAGCGGGCGAGTTCCCGTTGTTCACGGGAGGGGATGAAACTGCCTTGGAGCATGCCGTGTTGGAGCAGGTTGGCGGTCCATTCCGCATCTTTGACATCGGTTTTGCGTCCGGGGACGTTTTTGATATGCTTGGCATTGACGATCAGAACCTCCAGGTTTTCCATTTCCAAGAGGTTATAAATGGGTTTCCAGCAGGAGCCGGTGCTTTCCATGGCCACATGGGTGCATCCTTTTTGGATGATCCAATCGGCCATCTGAACCAAGTCCTCAGTCATGGTGGGGAAGGTTTTTATTTCCTTTCCTTCCGGAGTGAGAACGCAGGCGACGACATTCTTTTTGTGGACATCAAGACCACAGACACAGACGTGACTGTAAACGACCTGCATCGTAGATGGACATTCCTTTGTGTCAAAAATGGGAAGGGCTGGCGCAACGGCCAAAGAAGGGCAATCGATCCCGCATGCTTCCCGAAGGAGCAACAATCTGTGGTACACCTGGCCGTTGGGGTCCGTCTAAGAGTCGGGCACGCAGCACCAAGGTAAAACGCCCTCCCTTCGCCAGCCTCACTTTGATTATACAAACGACAAGCCATTTTCATCATCTGATTGTGCCTCAAAAGCGGCATGGGGGGTCTAAGTTCAGAAATACTCAATTTAATATAAGGTAATCTTCCCTTCATAAAGCCAATCTGGTACTTTGTAGGATTTAAGCATAGGGTGATTCGCAAAAATCAACCTGAGAGTTCTGACAGCACAATATGCATCAATTATGAGGTCATCCTGTAACTTAAAATATTTTTTGTCATATACATCTTCCTGAATCGAATGTGCTGGTTTTTGCCTTTCCCTTCTAATCCTCTTCAAAGTTGCAAATAGTTTTTTCATGGGTTCAGGGTCTTTTAGCTTAACTCTACTTGTGATCCATTCCTCAAGAAGTGCGATTGTGCCTCTAGTTCTAACTTCAATTTTTCCGTCTCCTCTTTCGATTTCCTCTTCAAGAGAGATATCCCCTTTAAAGAACTCCTTATTAATGTTTTCCGATAACATCTTATCTAAGGAATGAACAAAGCTTTCATAGTTCTTTAGTGTTGGTCTCAGAAACACTGCAAATTCCTTTGGTCTGTTATTTTTATAGTCATTCCTAAACAGTGGTGGCTTTCCTATTTTTTTGGTCATTTCACAAATATGATGTAACTCTTCTAAAAAGGCAATAAATATCGAAACATTTTCAGTCCATTCTCCCAATGTATTTCTTAGGTAGTCGATATTTTCCTTACACCTACCATTAATTTCAAATCTTTTCCAGTATTGCTGTTGGTCAGGTGATAGTTTTGCCAAGTATCTTAAATACACAATAATACATCTTTCCGATTGTTCCGTATATGCTAATCCAAATGTTTGCAAGTTTATTTTGTCTTTCTCTTGCATTTCGTCATAAAATTCGCTTCTGACATATATACTTCCAGAATAGTCATTATTATGAACTATATACCTCGGGTCATTAAAAAATTTCTCTAAAACAGACAACTCAAAATAGACAGGTTGAAATTGAGGTTCCCCATAAAATAATCTTCTTGAATATGGTTCATTTTCTGTATATTTTGGCGAAGAAATTTGCTTCAAATAGTGAGGAGAAGGATAAACACATATTCCATCATTGGACTCATTATCAAGTAATGTTATTTGTTTTTCAACAGGCAAATCACGAAATGCTTTGATATAAGGATTTAAAAAAACGCTTGAAAAGGTCAATGTAATTTTATTATTTTGCAACATCTCTTTTATTATGTTTTTCATTTCAACTTCATTTAATTTGAATAATTTCATGAGATTAGTTAAAGATATCCCTTTAAAATCACATGAATTGATATAATGAGAATAAACTTTATGTAGAATCTTCTCGAAAAGTACAACTTTTTCTTTATTCATATGAGACCTCCCATATTTTCACGATAGTAACGAAAAAGAGACGCTAACTCGTCTCTTCCCCCTACAACTCCCGAACCACTTCCTCATCCAAAATTGATTTCCTTTGTTTCCAATCGGGCATTAACGCGGTAAGAAAGTTAAAAAAATGTTGATCGTGGCTTTTATATAAAAAATGAATTAACTCATGTAAAACCACATAATCGATGCAGTATTTCGGAGCTTTGATCAGCTCGAAATTGAGCAGTATGGCATTGGAATCCCTTAAACAAGATCCCCATCTTGACTTCATCTTACGAATCATCAGCTTTGGCTTGTTGACGTTGTACTTTTGGATGAAGGGGTACATTTTTTCCAAGGACTCGTTAAAAATGATTTCTGCCCTGTTTCGTAGCCATTGCCCAAAAAGCTTCTCTTTTCGTTTATGATCCTGTTTATCCTTCACATACAGGTAGATAAAGCCACGATAATACTTTACCCCTTCCGTTTCACTCTCCTCGACCCGCAAACGGTATTGCTTCCCGAGATACTTGAACGACTCGCCGCTCACATACTCCTTTTCGCTTTGAACCACCGGCTGGACATCCTCAAAAAACTGAATGTTTTTAAGGATCCACGCCGCTTTTTGTTTCACAAAGCCCAGAATAAAATCCAACGGTACTTTCTCATTTGCCGAGACCATGACGGTCATATCAGGTTTGATGTGAAGATTGACATTTTTTACGTTTTTTCGTTCCAACAGAAACGAAATTGTTTTTCCTCCGTATTCGACCTGATGAAATTCCATCTCATCACACCCATTAATATCGTTTCAAGGCAATGGTTTTAACGTTTTCGATGATCTTGTCGATTTGATCAAAGTCGAGCTTCCATCCGTTTTCCTTGGCGTAATCATAGAGCAGATCATCCAACTCCTGAGCGATACGTTTATGAACTTCCACATTGTCGTGCCAGTCGACTTTGCTGTACGTTTCAATGATCTCCGTGATCTTAAGGGCCAACTCCCCGACTGTATCATCATTGACGGCATATGCCTCATTCGTTTCCCTGACGATCTCATTGGTTACTCCATAAAAAGCTTGGGCATTGGGATTCTTTCGGATGTTGTCCGGGTAGGTTATTCCCGAAGAACCTGAACGGAAATCCCGCAAAATTTTCTTCATCCGTTGCAGATATTCCGCCTCGCTGATCCGCTTATCCTTATACTCCTGGATGGCCTCTTCGATTCGCTCCGAAAACTTCTTGTAATAAGCAGGGTTTTCATCCCACTCCGTTTCAATCCGTTTGGACAATCGGGTCCGGATCGCATCCGCTTTGGCCCGTGGGGACTGCAACCGCTGTAATTCTTCCTCAAATCCTTTCTCGTCCAGTATGTCCACGGGATTCGTAATCCGAATGACCTCCTCGGCAGAGATGTAGTTGTCCATCAGCATCTGCATCTTGGCTTCATATTCTTTATGGTCAATGGAATCACTGTACCTTAGCTTGACGCTCTTCCGGAGTTCCTGATAAAACTTCAAATCCTTCTTGTATCGATTGAGTTCCTCCGTCCCTAAAGCCCTGTAAACATTTTCCGACTCCAGGGCGATGCCTAGATGGCGTCCAAACTGGCTGAGCACGTTGTAAAAATGCTCCCTGAGCTCCTCATTTTCCAGGAGAACCTCATATTCTTCAATGTCGTTCTTGTTTTTCACAGGGATGAAAATGTTCACGAGTTCCGTATGATACTGCCTTAGCGAGCCGATCACACTGATTACATCATAAAGAGCACCTTTTAAATCCTTCGGATCGAAATTTTCCAACCCCGCACCCGAATACATCTCCATGGCTTCATCCAGTTTGTCGAGCAATCCTCGGTAATCAATGATGAGACCGTAATCTTTGCCTTCATACAGGCGATTCACCCTGGCAATGGCCTGCAAGAGGGCATGCTCTTTCAAAGGTTTATCGATATACAAAACCGCCGCTCTCGGCGCGTCAAACCCCGTCAGCAATTTATCTACAACTATGAGGAGGTCGAGTTCGTCTCCGTTCACAAATTCATCCTTAATCGCTTCTTCGTAGGCTTCCTCGTTTCCATATTTGTCCATCATCTTCTTCCAAAACCGCTGAACCTTGTCATCAGTTTCCTCATCCACTTCATGGTGCCCTTCCCGTTGGTCCGGTGGAGAAATCACCACCGCACAGTTCAAATCGCCCAGTTCTTCGAACGCCTCCAAATAGCGGATGGCTTCTTTCTTGCTGTTCGTCGCCAGCATGGCTTTGAAATGAGAGCCTTTGGTCTTGTAATTGTGCAGAAAATGTTCGTTGATATCGAAAGCGATCATTTTGATCCGCTGATCAGACGAGGCAATGCGTTCAAACTGGCTCCACTTTCGCATTACTTCTTCTTTTTGCTTTTCATTCAAGTGACGGGTGATCATCTCCAACCGATGATCGATGGCTTTGCGGTTCACCGTTTGCTCGACCATTCTCCCTTCGTACAAAAGAGGGACAATCGCCTTGTCACGAACCCCGTCGGCAATCGTATACGTATGGATCAGTTTGCCGAATTTAGCCATTGTATTTTTTTCTTTTTTCATCAGCGGTGTCCCCGTAAAACCAAGGTAGCAGGCATTGGGGAACACCTGTTTCATTTTGTTGTGCAGTTCCCCGTACTGGGTCCGATGGGATTCGTCCACAAGGATAAAGATATCTCTGGAGAGAACCGGTTTTTGCTTGGCCGCCGCCGTATCGAACTTATGGACAAGCGTCATGATAATGTCCGCGCTGTTGTCGTTGATCAAATCGACCAAATGTTTGCCCGAAGTGGCCCGGCTTGCTTTAAGCCTGGTATGATGAAACGTGCGATGGATTTGCTTGTCCAGCTCGATCCTGTCGGTGACAACGACGACTTTCGGGTTGATTTCCTGCATTTCCGAGAGGAGATACTTCGACAGCATCACCATCGTGAGCGATTTGCCCGAACCTTGGGTATGCCAAATGACCCCGCCCTGTCGGTTGCCGTTTGGATCCGTCTGTTCCACGGTTCTGAGGATTTCTTTAATGGCAAAATATTGCTGATAACGGGCAATCTTTTTCTCGTTTTTGTCAAACAATACGAAATAGCGGGTGAGCTCCAGCAGCCTTTCGGGATGGAACAGGGAAATGATATTCTTATCCTGATTCGTCGGCAAACGGTGATGCACCGTCTTGCTTAATTGTTCCTGCAGCCAATCTTCGTCTTCTTCTTTCCATACCGCCCAAAACTTCTTGGGTGTATTGCATGTCGCATATTGGGTTTCATTCTTATTCGTAGCCATCACGATTTGGACAAATTTGAAAAGCTGCGGGATGTAGTCCTTTCCCTGGTTTCGGATCATCTGGCTAATGCCCTGCTCCGCCGAGATGGAGGCTTTTTTGCATTCAATCACGGCAAAAGGAATGCCGTTGACGTATAGCACAATATCCGGTCGGACGGTACCTTGACCGTCCATACGTTCAACGACAAGTTCCTCCACAACATGAAAGACATTGTTCCCAATGTTTTCCCAGTCTATGTACTGGATGGTGAAGGATTTCTTCGAACCATCCGACAGGTTCTCGGAATAGCTTCGCCCTAATATCAAGGATTCGTAAATTTTTTCGTTGGTTTTCACCAACCCGTCCGTCAACGGTTCATCCAAATCCCGAATCGCCTGTTGGATATTCCGCTCACTGAAGCGATACGTTGCACCCTTGAATTCATAAGAATTTAGCTCCCGAAGCTTTTCTTCCAGGACATTCTTCAGGATGACGTTAAATTGGTTGCCCCGCATCGCTTCCGCTTGTTCAGGAGTCAGGTAACGATAGCCCAACGCCTTCAACACCTCAACGGCCGGCTGTTGGCTGATATTCCGTTCATCATAATCTTTGGCTCTTGGCATATTTTCACCTCCCAATTTACAGAGAAAGCATCAGCACTTCACTCTGACTTTTCCTGTGAGCAGAAGTTGCATGAGGCCTTTTTTTTGTTGTTTTAGGGCTTCGAGTTCCCGTTCAAGTTGTTGAATTTCCTTATCTGCAGTCGTTAAAATGTTTGCTATTCTTTCTTGTTCTACTAACGGCGGAACAATTATCGGCAAAGAAAAGAAATCATCAAAGTTTAAGTTAAGTAATCCATCATTCCTTACCCCAGTATTAATAACTCTCGATAATGGTTTATTCAGCATTCCAGCCAAAAAATAGTGTTTATAGAATTCACTTAAGCCATTAACTATTTCAAAACAATAGTAGACATTCGGGACAAGTGCTCTATCGTAATCTTCAAGCCTAAAAACACAGCCATATGGATAAGTCTTTGAATTTCCTTTGTTGTAAGCAAATTCATTTTTAAATAATAGTATGTATTTTGATAGATTCTCTCCTGCTATTACCTTACTAAACCTTTCGTTCTGGTTCAGAAAACCAGCCAACGAAGAAATAGTTAATACTGGATGGTCATTTCCATCGTTTTCTCTTTGAACTCTCTTAGAAATATCTTTTAGCCTTTTTACTCGCCATTCTAATGGAATAATCCCTATTTGGGTTTTATGATAACCCTCTGGAACTTTTCCTTGACTTATCATTTCCAAGCGTTTTTTAATTTCTCTCCAACTAAACTTACTACCATCATTCCATCGAATTTTACCCGTCAACAACCTCTGCATCAAGCCCTTTTTCTGCTCTTTTTTCTGCTCAATCAATTTCTCTTTTAGCTCGATGGCTTTGTCCCAGGTGGAGAGGATGTTTGCGATTTTTTGTTGTTCAGAAAAACTTGGAACAGGAACTCTTAATCTGCTAATGTCACTGGCTAAGATATGCTCAACTGTATTGCCTGTTATAATTTTATGAATTAGTTTATTTCCATAACTCGAATTGAATAGGTAAGAATAGTAATAGGAATTTATATTACTAGTTGGAGTCATTATAATTAGTGCATGGCAATTACTATTTTCATATTCTTCATTAATTACTGCACATTCTCCAACATGTCCCGACTGAACCATCACAATATCGCCTAAACTTAGCTTTGATTTTTGATTTTTTTTATGAAATTCTTCGCTCACATAAACCATATCATCTGATATAATTTTGCCATTTTTTATGTTTTTACCTTGAAGGTATTTCACACCTTTTTCAACATAAAAAGGAGTTGCGGTGCCAACAAAACCATTTCTTATTTTTGGAAAAAGAGAAATTAACTTTTCAACCTCCCACTCAACTGGGATAACGCCCACAACTGTTTTTTTATACCCTTCTGGGATTACTTCCTCTTTTCCAACTTTTTCTTTAATTTTTCGCTCCATAAATATCTCCTCAACACCTTTAATTTCATCTTTGACTACTAAAACTCTACAACCCCAATTCTTCCAAATACTTTTCCATCTGCCGCTCCACTTCCTGAAGCTCCCGCTTGATATTGGCAATGTTCTCCTTCACTGCATCCATATCAACCAGCTCTTCTTCCTCAAACGTATCGACATATCGCGGGATGTTCAGGTTGTAGTCGTTCTCTTTGATCTCATCGATGGTTGCGACATAGGAATACTTATCAACGGTTTCGTACTTCTCATACGTTTCGACGATCTTCTGAATATCCTGCTCCCTGAGCTTGTTTTGGTTTTTCCCCTTCTCGTAATTCCCTTCTCCGGATGCATCAATAAAGAGCACTTCATTTCTCGTTCGATTCTTTTTGAAGACCATCACGCAAGCGGGGATGCCTGTTCCAAAGAACAAGTTTTCAGGCAATCCGATAACGGCATCCAGCAGATTGTGTTTGATGATTTCTTCCCGAATTTTCGCCTCGCTCGCTCCTCTGAACAATACGCCGTGAGGAAGGATGACCGCCGCACGGCCGTTTTCCGCCAGCGAATGAAGGATATGCAAGACGAAGGCGTAATCCCCTTTGGAAGCGGGCGGCACACCCCACTCAAACCGCCGATACGGATCCAGGCTGGCCTCCATTTTAAATTTCTTGTCACCATTACCTTCTCCCGCAAAGCCCATCGCCCATTTGTCCAGGGAGAACGGCGGATTGGAAACGATCACCTGGAATTTCATCAGCTTGCCGTCTTCCAAATGCAACGGATTAGACAATGTGTCGCCCCATTCAATCTTTGCATCGTCAATGCCGTGCAGATACATGTTCATCAATGCCAGGGAATGGGTTTGACCGTTCCGTTCTTGCCCATATACCGCCACTTTTCGGCTCGGCACCTGTCTGACTACGCGAATCAGGAGGGAACCCGAACCGCAAGTGGGGTCATAAATCCGATCGTTTTCTTGGGGTTTCACCAGTCTCGCAAGCAGTTCGGAAACTTCTGGCGGTGTGAAAAACTCGCCGCCTTTTTTGCCGGCATCACTGGCAAACATATTGATCATATACTGATACGCGTTCCCGATAATATCTTCATCCTCGAGCACCGAGGGACGCAAATCCAGTTTGGCGAAATCCTCCAGAAGCGTTTTCAGCATGGCGTTTCTTTCTTTGGTTTTACCCAGGATCGTTTCGGAGTTGAAATCGATATTGCGGAACACGCCCCGCAACTTCCCGGTATTTTCATTTTCCAAATGTTCCAAGGCTTTGTTGATGATCACGCCGATTTCGGGGTCGTTCCGTTTGCTGTATATGTAATCGAACGTAGATTGCTCATCAAGGATAAACCGTTCCCTGGACATGGCCCGCTTAATCCGTTCCTGATTCCCGTTATACCGCTTGGTATACTCTTCAAGCCTTTCTTTGTATGTATCGCTCAGATATTTCACGAACAGCATGACCAGCACATAATCCTTGTAAATGCTTGAATCAATTTTCCCCCTGAACGTGTCGCATGCCTGCCAAAGTACCTGGTTGATATAACTTTGCGTCGTTTTTTCCATGCTCGTTCTCCTCCTTTATTTCATGCCGGCAATCGAATAAGCCACAGCTTTATACAATTTCTCTTTTTCTTGCATAAGTCTTCGATACAGGCTTTTCTCTTTACGATACAATTGCTGGAGCCGAGTAATCATTTCTTGCTTATGCCGATCCAATTCGGGAATGGATAATTGCTCCAAAATCTTCTTGTTGGTACTAGGGATATTGGTTCCTGTCTGAAATTTCAACAAATCTGCCTTCACTTTTTCGGTGTTCAGATACCACGCAACATATCCCGGCATTACCGATGCGTCGTAAATTTCAATATTGGCGAAATAAGAGGGAATCAACAACCCTTCTTGCTCTTTGCCAATAAAAACTGCCGTGTTGGGGTAACTGAGACGGACGAGCACATCTCCTTCACGGGTAAAAAACTCATCGTCGATGACTTCTTTGCTTTTGAATATTTCAATGGGATCATCCGTAAACGTTCCGTCTTCTTGGATGTTTTTAAGTGAAATCAACGGGTATTCCGCTTTGACTTCCAAATCAACTTCTGCTTTTTTTCTGGAAAGCACCAACCCCGTTCTAATTCGCGCAATTTCACCAAGTAACATGTCACACCTCCTTTTGTTAAATATAATTTTTGATGTAAAAAATAATATTGTTAAATATTATATATAACACGTTTTGCCCGTTGTCAATTATTTTCACAAAAGTTTTCCTCGCTCTTGAGTCACAACTATGCCGTCCGCACGAATGATTCAAGGGACGGGCCGACATCCGTGGAAGTCGGGTTATACTTGGTCGAGGTGAGCTTGTTTTCGTTTTTGACCGTAGAGACGAGCCGGTACTTCTTGCCAGGGACGAGCTTACGGTAAACCTTATTCACGGCATATTCCCGTTCACCCGGCTTCAAACGGCTGACTTCCGCCACAACCGGATAATTTCCGCTGCTGTCCTTCTCGGCTTCGGTGATGACGAGGCGTTCCAAGTTCAGGTTCATGTCCCCGTCTTCCTTATCGCCGAGCAGGGTGAAGGTCTTGTAATATTTCCCGACTTCGTTATAGGCAGCGAACACCGCTCCCCCATAGGAACCGTCGGCACTTCCGGTGGCCGGATTGACTTCCGGATCAGTCTGCAAAGACAAGATGTTCATCCACTGGTCCACGGTTTTGAACTTCATTGCCGGGTTTTGTTCAAGGAGGCGTTGAATCATTCTCCGCTTGACAGATTCCCATTGTTTCGTGTCATAGCGGGTCAAATTGAACAAATGCGTGTCCACATCTTCGTAGTTATCCCAACTCGTTGCCCTTACTCCCTTAGATGCGGACGAATGAAAGGAGTTAATCCCTCTTCAACCGCTCCGCCTGCCGGGCAAGCACCTGAATGGAGCGTTCGATGTAATCGAGGATGAGCCGGAGCTCGTCCGTGCTGTAACGGGAGAACAGC
>Ga0207865_100312_pt1 | contig 56143 bp, 54 predicted proteins | sample HigsolmetaAR204D_FD_184836 | JGI IMG/M metagenome (GOLD analysis project Ga0207865, IMG submission 184836) | Ionic liquid and high solid enriched microbial communities from the Joint BioEnergy Institute, USA - AR20-4-D (SPAdes) (version 2) ...
TCGGCAGGGGCGCAGGAAGGGACATCGAGCCCCCCCGGGCTATTTTCAAGATAGACGCCTATGACGAGCGATTCCTTTCGTCATCGGTCGTCACCTTCGGTGTTGAAAAATTCGCCGGAGGGTTCCGTCCAATTTTTCAAGATAGAATTGACAAAAAGGCGTCGGCTTTTTATAGTAATCTTTTAAATCCTTATGTTGGTTGCGGCAGGTCGTTCGTTTAACTGAGAGAGAAAGGAGCTCCCGACAAGCATGGATAACGTCCGTTCGGAACAAGCCGGCGCTTCGCACCAGGAGGAAGGCTTTATCCAGGGGGTGAAAGACTGCGTTCCGACGCTGCTCGGCTACCTCAGCATCGGCTTCGCCGCCGGCGTCATCGAGAAGACTGCGGGACTCAGCCTGGCCGAAATCGCGCTGATGAGTCTGGTTCTGTACGCCGGTTCGGCGCAGTTCATCGCCGCGGGCATGATCTCCGCCGGCAGCGCACCGGCCGGCATTATCGTCACGATCTTTTTCGTCAATCTGCGGCATTTGCTGCTGAGCGCGGCGCTGTCGCCTTATTTTCGCCATTTGACACCGCTTAGGAATATGCTGATCGGGGGACTCTTGACCGACGAGACGTTCGGCGTCGCCATTCACAAGATTGCCGACCGGCTTCGACTGAGCGAGCGCTGGATGCACGGCCTCAATGTGACCGCGTACCTGAATTGGTTCGCCGCCAATATGGCCGGGGCGTACTTCGGGCAATGGATCGTAAATCCCGACCGGCTTGGGCTTGATTTCGCGCTGCCCGCCATGTTCATCGGGCTATTGGCGCTCGCAATGGCTAGCCGGAACAAGCTGGCGCTCGATTTGATGGTGGCAGCTGCGGCCGTGATCGTCGCCGTAGGAGTCGGCATCGCCGTCTCGCCGAGCTTCGGCGTAATCGCTGCCGCTGTGATCGCTGCCACGATAGGGATGGTGCTGGAACGATGCAGATAGATCCGGGAATTGCCGCCGTAATTATAGGAGCTGCTGTCGTCACCTTCCTGCCGCGGGTGCTGCCGCTCATGCTGCTGAGCCGGATGGAGCTTCCGGAGTGGGCGATGCGCTGGCTGCATTATGTGCCGGTCGCCGTGATGGCCGCCCTCGTCGGGCAGGAGCTGCTGCTGCAGGACGGCGAGCTCGCGCTGCTGCACAACCCGAAGCTGCTGGCGGCCTTGCCGGCAGTCGTCGTCGCTATCGTCACACGCAGCCTGCTGGGAACCGTCGTCGTCGGCATCGCCGCGATGATGCTGCTGCGTCTATGGATGTAAACTCGGCAGATGACTTGTTAGACAACCTAATTTGCCATTTGGCTTCAATTTTTTTGGCTCAAAAAGTTTATGCATAAACAACAATAGCCCCCGCCTGCTGACGGGAGCTCATTCATATTGTTCAGAGTCGGCTGCCTGCAATGTATGTCCGTAACATGGCCCTCTGCGGCGCTTCGCTCCGAAGACCCGACGGCCCTGCCGCTAGACGCGCTTCGGGTAATTGAACTCCCCGCGATAGTTCGACGCGTTGCTGTAGGAGTATTTATCCGGCACCACGACCGGGGCGGCCGCCGGGCGGTCCTGCGTGTAGATGTACATCCGCTGCGTATCCCACAGCAAAATCTCGTCGCGCCCGTCGCCGGTTACGTCCAGCACCTCGGCGCACAGCTCGGGGTGGCCGTCGTCGGGGAAGGTCACCACCCGCCGGCCGTATCCGTCGATAAGCCCGCCGTGCTTCACGCTGCCGTTCAGCAGCACCAGATCTTTGCCGTCCCCGGTCCAGTTGACCGGCGTAATGACGTTGCCGTTGCACGTCGGCTCGAACTGGTGCAGCAGCGTTCCGTCGGCGGCGAAAATATAGACGATGCCCTGCTCGCCCCAGAACGTCGAGACGCACAGCTCGAGGCCCGGCAGGTCGGGGCGGTAGTTGCCGACGCTGACCCGCTGGGCGTGCCCGATCCGGTGCTTTTGCAGCAGGTTCCCCTGCAGATCGGCGATCATGAAGCCTTCGTCGCCGGAGGCGATGGCGATCAGCGGCTCTTTGCGGCTCGGGTCCCAATGCCCGATCAAGATTTCGTCCGTATGGTCGGTATCCACCGGCAGCGTCCACAGCAACGTTCCGTCGTGGTCGACCAGATGGTAGCCGATGAACATTTCGTCCCGCCCATCGCCGTCCACATCCGCGGTATACGGGAAATGGCCGGTGTTTCGCTCATGGAACGTCCACAGCGGATTCAGCTCATTGTCGAACACCCATACTCTGCTGTAGCGGTCCTTGATCACGATGTCGGTCGCCGCCGCTTTCCCCGAGAAATTGGCAATGCGGATCGAATCCACATTCAACCGGTCGAACGCATATTGATTATGCGGCACGGTGTACAACGGTCGCTCGGTCGGTCCCTTGCACAGCGGCGTCGGAATCGAGCGCTTGATCTCGCCCGTCCGGCCGTCCAGAATCATCAGCTCGAAATTGCGGGCCATGACAACCTCGTCGAATCCGTCTCCGTCCACATCGCACACCTGGAAGGGCAAGTCGGCCGACAGCAGCGCATGATCGAGCAGCGGGCTCGGTTCCCCGAGCTGCCACAGCACGTCGCCGTCCAGCGTCAGCGCGGTCAAGCAGCTGATATGAGCGTACGCGTCCTTATGTCCCCGCTTCTGATGCTGCGCCAGCACCATCTGCAGGCTGCCGTCGCCTGTCAAATGGCCGAAGCGGATTTGCCGGGCGGTGCCGAAGTTTTTGAAATCGATCGTCTTCCACAGCCGCGGCTGCGGATATTCGCCGCGCAGCATCGCCAGCTCTGTCTGGGCGCTGCGGCACGCGGCGAGCCATTCCTCATGAGCCGCCTCGGTCATCGCGACGACCACATTCGTATACTGCGCCGGCATGCGCGCGGACAGGCCGATTTTGCCGCAGGCGTAGGCGTCGTCTTCGGCCGCAAGCAGCTCGCTGCCGTCAACGAAGGCGCGGAAGCGCGGGCCTTCGCAGACGATCCGCAGGCGGTAGTAATGATCGGCGTCGTAGGCGAACGCGGCGGAGGCCAGCTCGATCACCCGCTCCTGATCGCGCTTCATTAGGAGCAGCTTGCCGCCCTCGAAGCCGAGAAAATAATGCCTGCGGCTGTGCTGATAGCGGAAGACGATTCCCGTATGCGAATGCGTAGACAGCGGCCTGACGGTCGCCTCATACGTGTAGTCGCGCCAGCTTTCCTCGCCCTTCACCAGAAGCGGCCAATGCCGGGCAATCGCCGCTTGCGGCCGCGTCTGCTCCATATATTTCGTTCCGCGGTCTTCCGTCACGATCCAGGTCGGACCGAGCCAACCATAATAGACGATCGGATCGTACCAGCCCCCCAAGTAGCCTTCCGGCGGATAGTAATGGTATTCCCCCAGCGCCGAATGCTTCGGATCGTAGGGAAAAGGGCCCAGCGCAAAATGATCGAACGTATCCTGCATCACCGTAATCATGACTGCAACGCCTCCTTGAGATTATTGCAAATTTTGGCCTTCCTGGAGATACCATTCGCTCCACAGCTTGATCGCCTTGTCGCCGCCGATCATCGAATGACGGGCGAGCCGGCCGCGTATTCCTGCATCTCGTAGCCGCTCGGCTGCCATGTCGTCGGTCGTCGCCAAAACGGCAAACGCTCGAAAGCGCGCCGCTTCGGAAACGCTTCCAGTTCAGGAAGCATAAACGGCGTCGACAGCGCCATATTGCTGGCCTTGCCTAGCGCAAATTAGACGGAGGCGATGCCGGAGCGGCTATTGATCAGCTCGAAAAAGAAGCTTTGAATACGGCTGAGCCGGTACATTTCCGAGGCCGAGCACTTCCGGGCGGTGCAGCCATTCCGTCATATTCCGGTTCATTAAATCTGTCATTCGCACCGCGCCCCTGCTATTATAGGCGATATTATAGCATATGTACCGGTATTTTCGGACGAATTTACAGCTTGTTCCAAAAAAAAAATAATCCATCCCACATAGAGCATTCATCGCGCAACCTGGTTAGGCCCAGCATCTCCTATCCCGACTTTTACCGGCTCGTCAAAAAACGATCCTGATGAGCGTGTACGAGCTATTGTTCTCGTTCATGGCTCCGCTCATTCTTGCGCTGCTTTCGTCAAAGGCTTCATGCTCGGCGCGGTGAAAGGCTCCCCAAGCACCGCCCTTCAGACAGGATTGGATAGCGCTTTCAATTTTGTTACACAATTGAAACATTCCTGTTACGGATTTAACATGTTGATTGTGTAAGATATTTGACAAGACCCCCTTTTTAATATATAAAACCTTGAAGGCCCGTCCCGTTGACGGGTCTCTTTTTTTTCATTTCGCGGGCGCATGAGGCGGGCAAATCCTGCAAAAAATGCAACATTTTCCGCATCATTCACGCAAAGGGCAGGGTAATGTTGTATTTTGTGCAACAATTTAGGCGTGATTGGCTTCAAATCAGGAAATATCGCCCAAAATGTTGCACTTTCTACAACATTAAGCGGCAAATGCGGCTTATCCCCCTGTTTTTGTTGTACAAAATACAACATTTTCATCTTCTGATGGTGCTACGCAAGGCGGCATGGGCGTCTATCTTGAAAATAGCGCGGGGCCCGCGGCACATTTTCATCTTCTGATGGTGCTGCGCCAGCAGCATGGGGGTCTATCTTGAAAATAGCGCCGGTCCTGCAGCCCAATTTTCACCATCTGATGGTGCTGCGCCAGCGGCATGGGCGTCTATCTCGAAAATTCGACGAAGCTCTTCGGCGAATTTTTTCAACACCGAAGGGGACGACCGATGGCGGAAGGAATCGCTCACTTTCTGATCTGCGAACAAAGCCGCCCCGATGTACTCGGGGCGGCTTTTCGTCTATAGCCTGCTTATAGAAATGATGCCTTACATGGAAAGCCAACGCTTGAACAGATGCTTCGTCGTCTCTTTGTTCATATCGGCGATCGACGTCGTCAGCGGGATGCCTTTCGGACAGGAGCGCACGCAGTTTTGCGAGTTGCCGCAGCCTTCGATTCCGCCATCCTCCATCAGCGCCTCCAGACGCTCGTGAGCGTTCATCTCGCCGGTCGGGTGAGCGTTGAACAGGCGCACCTGCGAGATGGCTGCAGGGCCGATGAACGACGTCTTGTCGTTCACATTCGGGCACGACTCCAGGCAGACGCCGCACGTCATGCACTTGGACAGCTCGTACGCCCACTGCCGCTTCGCTTCCGCCATGCGCGGTCCCGGACCGAGATCGTAGGTGCCGTCGATCGGAATCCACGCTTTCACGCGCTTCAGCGCCGCGAACATCCGCTCGCGGTTGATGACAAGGTCGCGCACGACCGGGAACGTCGACATCGGCGCGATGCGGATCGGCTGCTCCAGCTTGTCGATGAGCGCCGAGCACGCCTGGCGGGGCTTGCCGTTGATCACCATCGAACAGGCGCCGCACACTTCTTCCAGGCAGTTCGATTCCCAGCATACCGGCGTCGTCTTCTTACCGCTGGCGTTCACCGGATTCCGCTGAATCTCCATCAGCGCGCTGATCACGTTCATGTTCGGACGGTAAGGGACCTCGAACTCCTCCGTATACGGCTGGGATTCCGGGGAATCTTGCCGGGTAATGATGAACTTTACCTTTTTGTTAGCTGCAACCGCTGCTTCTGCCATGATTAGTTACCTCCCTTCTTCTTGTCCGTCGTATAATCGCGCTTGCGCGGCTTGATCAAGGAAACGTCGACATCTTCCCAGTCGATCTGCGGTCCGTCCGGCGTCCACTTCGCCTTGGTCGTCTTCAGGAACTGCTCGTCGTTGCGCTCAGGGAACTCCGGCTTGTAGTGAGCGCCGCGGCTCTCGTTGCGCAGCAGCGCGCCGAGCGTCATCGCGTGGGACAGCTCCAGCATGTTCCACAGCTGACGGGTGAACGCCGCACCGGGGTTGTTGAAGCGGGCCGAGTCGTTGATGTTGATCTTGTGCCAGCGCTCCTTCAGCTCGTTGATCTTGTTAATCGTCTGCTCGAGGTTCTTGTTGAAACGGACGACCGTCATGTTGTTCGTCATCCATTCGCCAAGCTCCTTGTGCAGCATATAGGCGTTCTCGTTGCCGTCCATCTTGAGGATGGTTTCGTAGCGCTCGGTATGACGCTTCTTCTCGCGGTCGAACACCGTGGAGGAGATGTCGTCGGCATGCTTCGTCAGCCCCTTGATGTACTCGATCGCTTTCGGACCGGCCACCATGCCGCCGTAGATCGCCGACAAAAGGGAGTTAGCGCCGAGACGGTTCGCCCCGTGATATTGATATTCGCATTCGCCGGCTGCGAACAGCCCGGGAATGTTCGTCATTTGGTTGTAGTCAACCCACATGCCGCCCATCGAGTAGTGAACGGCCGGGAAAATCTTCATCGGAATTTTCCGCGGGTCGTCGCCCATGAACTTCTCGTAGATCTCGATGATGCCGCCCAGCTTGACGTCAAGCTCCTTCGGATCTTTGTGCGACAGATCGAGGTAAACCATGTTCTCGCCGTTGATGCCGAGCTTCAGATCGACGCAGACGTGGAAAATTTCGCGCGTCGCGATGTCGCGAGGCACCAGGTTGCCGTACGCCGGATATTTTTCCTCCAGGAAGTACCACGGCTTGCCGTCCTTGTACGTCCAGACGCGTCCGCCTTCGCCGCGGGCCGATTCGGACATCAGGCGCAGCTTGTCGTCGCCGGGAATCGCCGTCGGGTGAATCTGGATGAACTCGCCGTTGGCGTAATATACGCCCTGCTGGTATACGGCGCTTGCAGCCGTTCCCGTGTTGATAACGGAGTTCGTCGTTTTGCCGAAAATAATGCCGGGACCGCCGGTCGCCAAAATAACCGCATCGGCCGCAAAGGTGTGCACTTCCATGCTGCGCAGATCCTGCGCGGCAATCCCACGGCAGACGCCGTCGTCGTCGATGATGGCGCCGAGGAATTCCCAATGCTCGAACTTGGTAACGAGCCCGGCCGTTTCCCAGCGGCGCACTTGCTCGTCAAGCGCATACAGCAGTTGCTGACCCGTCGTCGCGCCGGCGAATGCCGTGCGGTGATGCTTCGTGCCGCCGAACCGACGGAAATCGAGAAGCCCCTCCGGCGTCCGGTTGAACATAACGCCCATGCGGTCCATCAGGTGAATAATGCCCGGCGCCGCCTCGCACATCGCTTTGACCGGAGGCTGGTTCGCCAAAAAGTCGCCGCCGTATACGGTATCGTCGAAGTGCTCCCAAGGAGAGTCGCCTTCGCCTTTCGTATTGACCGCACCGTTAATGCCGCCCTGCGCGCAAACGGAGTGGGAACGTTTCACGGGCACAAGAGAAAACAGCTGAACGTGAACGCCGGCTTCCGCGGCTTTGATGGTGGCCATCAGTCCGGCCAAACCCCCGCCGACTACGATAATTTTAGAATTCGCCATTGTCGTTCACTCCCCCTTAATGACTTGCCATATCCGGCAGTTGTCCGAATTCCGGATTCACGAACGCGGACAGCGCCATAATAAACATGACGGACATAATGACGAATACGCCCATCCATACGTACGTGGAAACACGCTGCGCTCTCGGACCTACCGTCACGCCCCAGCTGACCAAGAACGACCACATCCCGTTGCTGAAGTGGAACACAGCAGCAACAATGCCAATACAGTACAGCACGAAGTTGACCGGATTCGAGGCGATGTGGTGCATTTGAATGCCGATCTCCTCTTGAGCGACCGCGCCGATGGCGATCTGGAAGCGGGTCTCGAAGAAGTGCCAGGCCACGAACAGGAACGTGATGACCCCGGTCACCCGCTGCAGAAAGAACATCTGGTTGCGGAAGTAACCGTAGTTGGTTACGTTGTTGCGGGCCGTATACGCGACATACAAACCGTAGATCGCATGGTAGGCCAGCGGAATCCAAATCCCGAAAATCTCGAGCGCCAGCACCAGCGGCAAGCTGTGCAGCCATTCCACATGCTCAAGAAAACCGGCGTGCCCGCCTTTGAAAGCTGAATAGTTGGTCAGCAGATGTTCGATCAGGAAGAAGCCGACCGGAATAACGCCGAGCAATGAATGCAGCTTTCGGTTAAAATACGAATTTTTGAACATGGAGTACGATGTTCCCCCCTCATAAAATAAAGCTTGTCACATTTTCGTAAAAACCATTTACCATTTTACTCCCGCAGTTCCAGAGCGTCAACAAAAACACTACGCCTATTTTCCATAGTTCGACACCTTTTTATGCAAAAATAGGAACGATATGTGTTCATTTTGTGACACCGGCCATCTATCATAGTACTCCCGTTTCGCTTATAATGGAAGTGCTTATTTATTATAATTGTTTATAACCATATGGCATAAGAGGAGCAGCTTTATGGAAATCTTCGATATATTTGCCGTCGTTGTGGAGCAGCAGAGCTTGAATAAAGCTTCCCAGCTGCTCAACTTGTCCCAGCCCGCGCTCTCCCGCAAAATCATGCGGCTCGAGGAGGAGCTCGGCGTCAGCCTGTTCACCCGCAAGGGCAAGCGGCTGGAGCTGACCCGCGCCGGCCATATTTGCTATGAACATGCCCTCGAGCTGAAGCGGCTCGAGCATAAGCTGGAGCAGTCGCTGGCCGCGTATAAGTCGAACAACCCGCCGGCCGCAATGACAGTCGGCGCCAGCCTGACGACGCTGCAGTCGACCTTGCCGGACTTGATTGCGCTCTACACCCGCGAGCATCCGAACACCGACATCAAGGCAGTGACCGGCAAGACGCATGAGATCGTCCCTCTGGTCAAAGAAAAAAAGGTCGACATCGGACTCGTCGCCTCGAGGATCGAGCATCCCGGACTGACCTGTCTGCCGCTGTTCGACGATCATCTGTGCCTGATCGTGCCCATCGAGCATCCGCTGGCCGGCAAGGCGAATCCGGGCGTCGGCGAGCTTGATGGACTGCCGATGATTTTGTTCTCCCGCGGCACCTGGTACCGCATCCTGATGGACGAGCTGTTTCACCGGCATGCCATTCATCCCGATGTAAAAATGGAGATCGATTCGTTCGAGGCGATCATCCGCCTGCTGTCGATCTGCCAGGCCGCGACGCTGCTGCCCGAATCGTATTTGCGGCATCCGCTGATCGAGTACAACGGGCTGAAGGTCGTCCGGATGCCCGCGCTCGAAGGCACGACCCGGACAACCTCGCTGCTGTACGTCGAGGAAGCCGACAGGCAGCCGGCAATCCGGCGTTTTATCGACTTGGCGGAAGCGTATTATCGGGATAAAAGAAAATCGCCCCGGCTTTGACGTAAAGCGCGGGACGTCTGGCTGGGGACTGGAGGAGGGGAGGCCCGGGAAGGGCTGCGCCGGCGGCGCAACGAGCCTTGCGCAGGACTCGCTGCAGTGAGTCACGTGCGCAGTCGCTGCGGGAGAATCCGGCGTGGAACCGCCTGCGGGAGAATCCGCGCCAAGAGGCGGGCCGGTTTACGTCAGCGCACGCGGCTGCCGGATTCCTTGAGGCAGGCCCCCTGGCGGCGGGCCGGTTGCCGGGCTCCGGCAGGCATACAAGCGTTGCGCCGGCCCGTTCCCGTCAGCCGATCACTTCTCTCTCCAGCGATTCGATCTGCTCGTTCGTGCCGATGATGACCATGACGTCCTTTTCCTCCAGCTTGTCGCCAGCGGTCGGCGCGATAATGACGCCGTCTGCCTTGTTGATGGCCACGACGGTGCAGCCGTATTTGTGCCGCGGGTCGAGCTCGGACAAGGTCATCCCGGACAGCCGCCTGGGGACGGCCAGCTCGGCGATCGTGTATTCGTCAGACAGCTCGATGAAATCCAGCAAGTTCGGCGATACGAGCTGGTGCGCCACGCGAATGCCCATATCTCTCTCCGGGAAAATAACGCGGTCGACGCCGATCTTCTCCAGCACCTTGCCGTGAAGCTCGGACAACGCCTTGGCCACCACCTTCTTGACGCCGATATCCTTCAATAATATGGCCGTAAGAATGCTGGCCTGAATATCGTTGCCGATCGCCACAATCACGCAATCGAAATTGCGGATGCCGAGCGACCGGATTACCTCTTCCTCCGTCGAATCGGCCACGACCACGTGCGTGAGCTCGTCGCTCAGTTCGTCGACCATCTCCTCGTCCTTGTCGATGCCGAGCACCTCGTTGCCAAGTTGAATCAATTCCTTCGCCAGACTGGAACCGAACCGGCCCAATCCGATCACTGCATACTGACTGCGCGCCATGTGCACTTGCTCCTATCCGATCGTGATTTTCCCCTCGGGGTATCTGTATAATTCTCTCTCTGGCTTCCGTCCGAGCACGTAAGCGAGCGTAATCGGACCGAGTCTGCCGGCAAACATCGTGAGCGCGATCATCAGCTTGCGGACGTCGCTCAAATGCGGCGTAAGCCCCATCGTCAAGCCTACGGTGCCGAAGGCGGAGGTGACGTCGAACAGAATGTCCAGAAGCGGGCTGTTTACCGTCATCGCCAGCTCCATCGTCATGAAGACGACCAGGAATAAAACGATCATCGTCAGCGTAATCGCCTTAAGAATGCGATCCTTGCCGAGCCTGTGACGGAACAGCACGATATCCTCCTTGCCGCGAACTATAGCGACGATGGCGCCGAGCAGCGTGGCGAACGTCGTCCGTCGTCTTGATGCCCCCGCCGGTCGAGCCTGGGAACGCCCCGATAAATATTAGGATAATAATGAAAAAAATGCGAATCCTGTCGAAATCCGGCAATATCCGGCGTATTGGGCCGGCCGTTCTGGGGGCGACCGACTGGAAGAAGGACGCCTACAGCTTGCCCGCCCCATCCAGCGCCCCCGCATTCACATTCGAATATTCGATCGCGAACAAGACGACGGCTCCGATCGCTATCACGATCCCGGTCATGCTCAGCACGACCTTTGAATGCAGCGACAGCCGGCGGTTTTGCGGTAATCCATCACATCCGACAGATAAAGCCGAGTCCTCCCAAAATAATCAAGCCCGCTGAAGGTGCCGAGCACAATAATGATTGCAAAAACCGATGACTAAAACCTGCGGGGGCGCAAGCCCCGTTCTTTTGATGGCTCTCATAAGGTTACCTGCCGATGTCTGCCCTGGTTCAAGGCATGAAAAAAAAGACACTGGAAGCCCGGTGTCGTTGTTCACTGGTTCCTGCTAGCAAGCCTACGAGGTTAGCTGACGGATTCGGGACACAGGCTCCCTATCAGCGCCTCCCGCGAAAGAAGCGCCGAATTCACCCCAATTTCATGGTTCCCCCGTTTTCATTAAGAAATTCGGCTGTTATTCAATTGATATGAATTATAATCCTGCAGCGGACGGAAAGACAAAGCTCTTTTTGATTGAAATGGCTTGAAATTCGGAAATGCAGAAGCGCTGTTAACCCTACCATAAGCATGTAGCGCGGCCTTACGCCTTTTTGCCCGCTCTTGCTCGGTAAAGCTCGGGCAAAAGCGCGGCGGGCAGATCGAATGGCTGGGAAAGCTATCGAATGTGTGATACGTTAATAGAATACACTGTAATGTGCGCTTGGCCTATCTTGAAAATAGCCCGGGGGCTCGCGGCACATTTTCATCTTCTGATGGTGCTGCGCCAGCGGCATGGGCGTCTATCTTGAAAATTTGGCGGTATACGCCGACAAAATTTCAATACCGCAGGTGACGACCGATGCCGAAGGAATCGCTTGTCACAGGCCTCTATCCCATTCGATTAAGGAGAAATGCATGAGCAGACGAAACCGCTATCCTTCCCTGTTGCTGCTGGCCATTGCCGGGCTTGTTATGTATTTGGGCGTCAATCTGCTGTCTTCGCTGCTGAACTCTTCCCCCGGCTCGCTGCAGACGGACACCAGCTTTCCCCGAATCAGCAAGCAGGAAGCTGCGGAAGCCGCCGCCGAATTTGCCCGCAGCAAGCTGGGACTGACCGCAAATTACGAATCCGATGTACGCCTGCAGTCGCACAAAACGCGCAGCGGGTATTTGCAGCGCGAGCAGTTGGCCGAGCAGTATCAGGAGCGCTACGGGGAAAAGTATCCGATCGATTATTTCGAGGCGGAAATGAACGACCGCACGACCGGAACGACTTATTACGTCGCGGTCAATTACCTGAACGGCGGCATTATCGGCTGGGACGTCTATCCAGCCGCCGCAGCCGGCGATACGGAAAGCGGCGCCTCCGACGCGGTAAAGCTGGCGGAAAGCCGCATGAGCGAGATGGGGTACCGCCCGGGAGATTATCGGCTTATCCGGAGCAATCAACCTTATCTGCTGTTCGAGCATACGACGGAGCGGATCGGCGATGCGAAGCTGCTGCTGCGCATCGCCGTGGCCGGGGAGCAAGTGCGGTCGTTTCATCCCGAATTTTCCGTTCCGGAGTCATACCTGAGCTGGCAGCGGGCGCAGGATGAACGCTCCGCCCAGATGACCCGGATCAGCATGGGCATCTCCTTCATCATGACGATAGGCGCATTGTTTGTGATGCTCAAATACCGCAGCCAAATTACGTTTTCCCGCGGGCTGATCATGACACTTATGTTTCTTGCCGTGTACGTATCCCATAATTTCAATATGATTCCGGGCTATCGGACTTACCACGGCAGCGGGCCGAGCGAGCAGGGCATAGCGTTTTATTTATGGTTTGTTAATATTTTCACCGGGCTGCTGGCGCTCTCGACTTATTTCACCCTGTCGGCGGGACGGCAGCTGTGGGCGGGCACGGGCGATCCCCGCTATTTGTGGCCGACCTGGCGCTCCGCCAGCTTCGGCCGGCACGTCAAGGAAGCGATGGTAAACGGCTACCTGCTCTGCCTGTTCATCCTCGGGGTGCAGCAGACGCTGTTCTTCGCCGCCGCGGAAGGCTTCGATGTATGGGCCGTGAACGATCCGGCGGATTCGGTGTTCAACATGGCTTACCCTGCGATTTTTCCGCTGCTCGCCTGGGCGGCGGCTATCTCCGAGGAAGCGGCGTTCCGGCTGTTCGGCATCGCTTTTTTCCAGCGCCTTGTAAAAAGCCGCTTCCTGGCTGTACTGCTGCCCAGTGTCATATGGGCGATGAGCCATACGCAATATCCGATCTATCCCGTGTATACGCGGCTCGTGGAGGTGGCCGTGATCGGCATCATCTTCGGCTACGCCTTCCTGCGCTACGGCTTCCTTACGGCGGTCTTCGCCCACGCGGCGATGGACAGCATTCTGATGGGCTTGTCGATCATGTATTTGGGCGGGGCGGCCCATGTGCTGACCGGCGCGTTCTATCTCATCTTCCCGGCCTTGGCAGGCTGGCTGCTGGCCTGGCTGCACGGCAAGCGCCGCCCGGCTGCCGGAAGCTGCGCGGTATGAGCGCGGGGCGCGGGGGGCGAAGGCGCCTAAGCAGCGGGCCTGCACATGCCGCAAGCGGCGGCGCGCTAGGCGTTCGAGCAGCGCAAGCAGCGGCGCCCGGTTAGCCTGGCCGTGCAGGGCAGCGCGCGGGCCTTGTTGCCGGCGCCAACACGAACAGCCCTCCGAGAAGCGCATTGCATCTCGCGAGGGCTTGATTGGCCGCATCCGCATCCTGTTCTGCGGCGCTTCGTTCTAATCGGCCGCCGTCTCCGGAGCGGCCGGTTCAGCGCCCGATGCCGGGGCGGCATTCTCATTCAGCGCCTGCAGGATGGCTGCTGCCAGCTTCTCGCCAATACCGGCGGCTTTGAAGTCTTCGAGCGAAGCCTCCCGGATCTTCTTCACCGAGCCGAAATGCTTCAGCAGCTGCTTGCGGCGCTTCTCGCCGACGCCGGGAATGCCGTCGAGCTGCGACTCGATCATCGACTTGCTGCGCGCCTGGCGATGGAATGTGACGGCGAAGCGGTGCACCTCGTCCTGGATGCGCTGCAGCAAATAAAACTCCTGGCTGTCGCGCGGAATTGGCACGACCTGCGGGGGATCGCCGATCAACAGCTCCGACGTCTTGTGCTTCGCATCTTTAGCCAGTCCGCAAACAGGGACGCTAAGCCCGAGCTCATTCTCGAGCACGTCGATCGCCGCGGCGATCTGGCCTTTGCCGCCGTCGATGACGATCAGATCCGGCAGCGGCAACCCTTCCTTCAATACGCGCTCGTAGCGGCGCCGGACGACCTCCCTCATCGTCTCGTAATCGTCCGGCCCCTGGACCGTGCGGACCTTGTATTTGCGGTATTCCTTGCGGTCCGGCTTGCCGTCGGTGAAGACGACCATCGCCGAGACGGGATTCGTCCCCTGAATGTTCGAGTTGTCGAACGCCTCGATGCGGCGCACCGTACCGATGCCGAGCCATTCCCCGAGATTTTCGACTGCCTTGACGGTGCGCTCCTCGTCCCTCTCGATCAGGCGGAATTTCTCCTCCAGAGCGACGCGGGCGTTATCGCAGGCCATGTCGACCATATTTTTTTTCAGCCCGCGGCGCGGCATATGGACCTTCACCTTCAGCCAGCTTTCGAGCGCTTCCTTGATGTCGGTTTTGGCCGCCTCCGCTGCCGCTGCTTCGTCATGCTCCAAACGGAGCTCCCGCTGCAAGCGTTCATCCGAAGCGACCGCGGCAGAAGCATCGTTTTCTCCGGCAGGCGCAGCCAACGAAGGCCGGCCGCTGCCCTGCTCTTCCGGCACGGCCGCGGCGGACTCGCTATCGCCCGATGCTTCCTGCGCAGCAGCGGCCGACATGATGCCGCTCTGCTCTTCCGGTACAGAAGCCGCCGGCAAGCTGGCCCCCGTCCCCTCCGGATGTGCCGCAGCTCCCTTGGGAGCATCGCCCTGCATCGGCAAAAAAATCTCCTTCGGCAACGCCGGATTATCGCTGTAATACTGCGAGACGAACGTCAGGAAGTCGTCGTATTCCTCGCCGTAGAACGGGAACATCGACGCATGGCGCTCGATCAGTTTGCCCTGCCGCATATACAAAATTTGCACGCACATCCAGCCCTTGTCGGTAGCGAAGCCGAACACGTCGCGGTCCACCTGGTCGGACATCGTAATTTTCTGCTTCTCCATGACAGCATCGATATGGGCAATCTGGTCGCGCAGCTCCTTGGCCCGCTCGAAATTGAGCTGCTCGGCAGCCTCGTGCATTTTGCGCGTCAATTCGTCCTTGATCTCGTTATGGCCGCCGTTCAAAAATCGGGTGATCTCGCCGACCATCTGCTCGTAACTCTCCCGCTCCACCGGGTATTCGCAAGGCGCGACACATTGGCCGAGATGATAGTACAAGCACACCTTGTCCGGCAGCGTCCGACATTTGCGCAGCGGATACAAGCGGTCCAGCAGCTTCTTCGTCTGCTGAGCGGAGAACGCGTTCGGATATGGCCCGAAATATTTCGCTTTATCCTTCACCACCCGGCGGGTAACCTCCAGCCGCGGGTGTGTTTCGTTCGTGATTTTGATATACGGAAAAGACTTGTCGTCCTTGAGCAGCACATTGTAGCGGGGCGTATGCTTCTTGATGAGATTGCATTCGAGAATGAGCGCCTCGACGTTGCTTCCCGTGACAATATATTCGAAATCGGCGATTTCGCTGACAAGCCGCTGCGTCTTGGCGCTGTGACTGCCCGTAAAATAGGAACGAAGCCTGTTGCGAAGCACCTTCGCCTTGCCGACATAAATAATCGTGCCGTCCCGGTTTTTCATCAAGTAGCAGCCAGGCTGCTCCGGCACAAGCGCCAGCTTGTTGCGCAGCGCTTCCGTTATTTTCCGGCGGTCGTAGTCCCCCTCGCTCATCGTCCTGTTACCCTCCCCCGAAACGAAAAAAAGCTCTTTTTCCAGCATACCAGAAAAAGAGCCTCCGAATCATTAGCAATTATTGATGACGTCCGACCAGATTTTTCAGCGCGTCCTTCGACTGGAAGCCGACGACTTTATCGACCGGTTGGCCGTCCTTGAACAAAATCAGCGTCGGAATGCTCATTACGCCAAAACGGGAGACCGATTCCGGATTGTCGTCCGCATTCACCTTGGCAATCTTCACGCTGTCCCCGATCTCTTTATCCAGCTCCTCGAGTACGGGAGCGATCATTTTGCAGGGACCGCACCACGGAGCCCAAAAATCTACCAGAACCGTACCGGAACCCTCTACCTCGGCCTTGAAGTCTTGGTCCGTCACATTAACGATAGCCATGGATGGTATCTCCTTTCACCTATTGCAGCGAAAATTGTCAACATGTAAAGTATACCACAATCGACTCACATTTCAACCGAGCCAAAGTTTGCACATTTGTCACTTTCCCGCCTTTACAACAATTCGAAACATTGGGTATACTAAATGTACGAAACCGGCTTTGCCGCACTGATTCGTGCATATTTTCGCATGCGCACATAGAGAGCAAAGCTTGAAGGAGGACGAACCATGAGCGATTCGAAGCACCCGGAGCTCCATGTGAACGAAGAACCGCGCAACGATTTTATCGATACGGCCGTAGGCTTCGCCGTGTTTTTCGTTGTTCTGTTTGCGATCGCGATCGGGGCCACCGTCATTCAAGTGATGACGAAGTAACGGCAGCAGGCAGCGAACGAGTCCGTTCACGGATTAAAGCCTCTTCCGCTTTCGGGCGGGAGAGGCTTTTTGGCGTGACCTGCGACGTGCGGTCGGCTTCGTCTGCGGGCCGGCGCTCTCGCCTTGCCTGCGGCCGGCTTCGTCTGCGGGCCGGCGCTCTCGCCTTGCCCTGCGGCCCAGCTTCGTCTGCGGGCCGGCGCTCTCGCCTTGCCTGCGGTCGGCTTCGTCTGCAGGCCGGCGCTCTCGCCTTGCCCTGCGGCCCAGCTTCGCCTTTAGCCCGCTCGGCTCCGTCGCAGCGACGTGCCGCCGGGGCGCCGCCAAGCCGCTTAAGATGACGCCTCCGCATCCCGAAGCGAATCCGCCGGGCTCGTCCCGCGCTTGTTATAGCCCTCTACCCAGACCATCTCCACAAAAGGCCGAATCCGGTCCATAATCCGCTTGCCCTTATATTCTTCGTCGCCGTCCTTGCTGGTGAAGCTGAAATGCTTCTCGAGCGCGTCCAAATCGTGATTCGAGGTAAAAAAGGTCGGCTTGCGGTTCATCCGGTAATTCAGGATCGTGCCCATGACATGGTCGCGCAGCCACGGGTTCAAATTTTCCGCGCCGATATCGTCGAACACGAGCAGATCGGTCTCCTTCAGCACGTCCAGCGTCTCCTTCAGCTTCTGCGGCTCCTGAAACATCGACTTCAAATCCTCGGCAAAATCGGGCATATACACGATCGCGCCGGTGTAGCCGTCCTTGGCCAGCTCGTAGAGCATGTAGCACATCAGGAACGTTTTGCCTGTGCCGAAGCCCCCTGCAGCGTACAAGCCGGTCTTTTGCAAACCTTCTTCGCGCGTCCGGAGAATATAGTCGATCACCTGATTGACGGCCGGCTCCCGATCCGGGTCCTTGTCCAAAATTTCAATCGAGGAGTAGCCCTGCGACAGCGCCCGCTCGTCCACGTAAAAGCTGCGGATGCGGCTGCGGATGGCCTGCTGGCTTTGACGCGCAACGAATTTTTTACAGGCTGTCTTCTGATCGTATACCCGCGTCCTTTCGCCGTCCGCCTCGACGGTCAGGAGCGTATAATGCCCTTCGAGATCGTTCGGGCAGCGGTCCAGTCCCGGACAGCGGGTGCAATTGCCGTACTCGGTCACATATTGATGCAGCTTGTTCATGTTCAGCTTGATCGTCTGCTCGTCCAGCTCGGGATATTTGGCCCGCAGCTTGACGATCAGCGGGTGCGCAGCGAGCTCCCGCACCTTCTCGTTCGCCTTCTTCAGCAGCTGGCCGCCCTGCGCGCTGCTGAGCAGGTCGCGAAGCGAATCCATGCTCTCCCCTCCCCCGAATTATGTATGCCGTGATTCACAATACCCGTATTCTATGTCATAGGATGACCGCATTCGATGTCATGGCATGTCCGGCTTTTTCAACAAGCACTCTGTGCGCCGGTTACAGCTTGCCGTCCAGCTTCATCGCCTTGCGCCGCAGTTCCTCGCGCTGCGCGGCGGTGAGCGTTTTGCCCGCGCCTCCGCTTTGCACGACGGGCAGCACCGGCTTCTGCCTTCCGCTTCCAGCGCGCCCCCTCGCCCCCGGCGTGCGGCCTGCTGACTCGGCGCGGCTGCCGCGCGCTTTTCGCTCCTGGTACGCCATCTGTTCCCGCACGTACTGGACCGCCTGCTCGTAGCTGGCGACCTGCTTGGCCAGCATATCGGCCGCCGTGCTTTCGATGGACGATTTGGCCCAGGATCTGCGGTTGACGTAAAAATAATGGATCATTACATTGATCACTTCTTCCGGAAGCCCGTAGTTCAGGTCGATCTTGGCGAACATATCGAGCAGCCCGTCGGGGATGGAGCCTTTGGAAAATATTTTGTCCAACAAATACGTATACGGCTCGTTTCTTAAAATGTAGTTGTACTGATGCGCGTTGCATTCGCCCTGGAACAGGTCGGGAACCTCCAAATAATACTCCATTTCGACCTGCTTGTCCTCGCCGCGCTTCCCGTCCTCGGCCATGCCGTGTCCGCCCGTCAGCTTCGTCAGGAACCGCGCGCGCTCCTCGCTGCGCTTTTTCTCCTGGCGGAACACCTGGTTCGCCTTATGCTGCAGCAGGTCGAGCACGATGTGCCCCTGCTCGTCGAACACGCCTTCCTCGTCCAGCAAGCGGCAAATGTCGGTCAAGTACAAGTTGTATTTTTTGGCTACGTAATTGATCTGCGCCATCTGCTCGGGCTCGTACTTCAAGTTCTCCACGAAAGCGCGGTTAACGGACTGCCGCGGAAAGTGCGAGATGATCTCCGTATACTGGTACCCTTTGGGGGCATCCGGCTTGGCTTCGGCCGGCTCGGACGCCGCCGTCTCGAACAGCGCCCGCTCCAGCTCATAGTCGATGACCTGCGTATTGAGCCGGAACAGCTCATAGAAGGGGACCGATAAATTTTCGCTGCTCGCCTGCTTCAGCTCCTCGTCCTCCGGCAGCAGCAGGTCGTCGCGCAGGGCGAATACCATATATTTGCCGACCTTGTCGCGAAGCAGCAGCGTCAAATGCTGATTGCGAAAAAATTCGGCGGGACACAGCGGCGCCTCCAGCGTGTATTCGTACACGTAATCCTCGGAATCGGCCGCGAACCGGCGAGCCGACTTCAGCAGGCCGACCGCTTCCAGCCGCGACGTCTGCTCGATGAACAGCTTGCGCCCCCGCTCGCCCGCCTCCAGCTCCAGTGCGAGAAAGAGCTTGCGCTGCTGCTCCATCGGCGAGCAACCGACCTTGCCCTCCGGCAGCTGCTGATACAGCGTATGATATAAAGCGACGGCGAACGCGCCGATCATCGGCTGGTAGACGTTCGCCAGCATTTTGTAATCGAGGCTGCTCAAGGCGAAATCCCGTTTCACGCAAAAACGGTGATATTCGGAAAAATGGAGCAGATTCGTAATTCGCATTCCCGTTCAATTCCCCATTTCCTGACGCGTCATAGTAAACTTCATTTTACCACATAAATCGACACTCGCGAGATGAAAATGATATGGAAAAAAGCGCCCATCGATGGACAATAGACGACCTGTAACGATATAGGAAAAAGGCCCGCAGCGCTGCCTAAGCGCCCGGTTGGGCAGCGGCGGCCGGGGCGGCGATTGGGCGGTACCGACTGTATGGGGCGGCGGTTCGGCGACGGCGGGGCGGCATCGACCGTACGACCGCGGTCGGGTTCGGCGAGGTTGAGCGGCACCAGCCGTACGGGGCGGCGATTGGGCGACACAGGGCTGTAAAACAGCACGGGGCGGAGAAACAGCCCTCGAGGAGAGGCGGGCGCGGAAATTGCGGCGCAACAAAGCGCACGCCGCCAGAGGCGGCGAGGAGCGGCCGCAATCCAGGGCCCCCGGAGGTCGCGGCCGGCGGCGATGTAGCCGGCGGCCATGCGGCGGCGATGTAGCCGGCGGCCATGCGGCGGCGATGTAGCCGGCGGCCATGCGGCGGCGATGTAGCCGGCGGCCATGCGGCCGGAGGCGGTGCGGCCGACTAGGTGGCGTTCGGAGCGTCTCCCCTTCTGAGCCCGCGCAAATAGGTCTCGAGCACCCGTCGAACACTCTCGTCCACATCCAGGCCGAGATTGAAGCCGTTCAGCAGCTCGATCGAGGCAAAACCGTGGACCAGGCTGCGCAGCCCGCGGATCGCATGGATCAGATCATCCTCCGCTAAGTGGAACGATTCGAATACGCGGGCAACGACCGCCAGGACGCCTTCCGAATGCGCGGCAACTTCGGGATCCAGCGGATCAGGCGGGCGCAGCGACGCCTCGTACAGTCCGGGATGCTCCCGCACGAAACGGATGTACGCCTCGGCTACCGCCAGCACCGCCGCTTCGCCCGAGCGCCCCGCCGCCGCCTCGAGCATAACGCTTTTCAAGCGGTCGATCGCCATGAGCGCCAAAGCTTTGCGCAAATCCGCAAGCCCCTTCACATGATTGTACAGCGACGGCACCTTGACGCCGAGCTTCTGGGCCAGCGCTGCCAGCGTGAGCTGCTCGAAGCCTTGCGCTTCGGCGATTTCGGCGGCCGCCAGCAGCACCTTCGTCCGGTCAAGCCCTTGTCTCATCGTCCGCTCCTCCTCTCCAAAGCCGCTTCCGCCTCGCGAATAGCGCGGTCAATGGCTGCCGCCGGCCGCTGCAAAGGCATCCCGTGTCCGACGGCCAGCAGGCTCGGCCGTAGCTCCTGCAGGCGGCGCGCGCTCGCCAGCGCCGTCTCGGCATGCCAGGTCGCCCAAGCCGGGAACGGGAACAAAACCTTCCGCTGCCCGGAGACGGCAATGCCGCCGCGCGTCTGAAATGCGTCCCCGGCAAGCAGCGCGCCGGAGCGCTCATCCAGAAAAGCGAGCAGGCCCGGCGTATGCCCCGGCGCCGCTACGGCTCTCAAGGACCCGATCCGCTCGCCGTCCGCCAGCAGCCGATCGGGCCGGGTGCGGACCGCCTTCGGGACGCCGCCGCGGATCGGCGTCGGAGGCTCGCCGGTGTCCAGCGTGACATCTCCCGCGAGCAGCCTTGCGTCCCTGGCGGATATGGCCACTTCCGCTTCCGGAAGCATTTGCTTCAGGCGGTCCAATGCGCCGACGTGATCGTCATGCGCATGGGTCAGCGCGATGCGGCGAATCGGCTTGCCGATCCGCTCGGCTGCCTGCACAATGGCCTTGGCGCTGAACGGGAGAGCCGCATCGACGAGCGTCAAATCGTCCTGTTCCTCGACGAGAAAGCAATTGACCGGAAACAAGCGCGGAAAGAAAGTAAGCTGAACGATATGATCGTAACGGATCATTTTCATAGCGGGTGCCTCCCTATAATTTGGATGGACGTCTATGACATACGAATCTTTTCGTCATGGGCCGTCATCTTCGGTGATGAAAAGTTAATTGTCGTACGATACGAAGCAGTGTTCAACGAAAACTAATAATATTATTGTTTAAACTAACTATATTAGTTTTATGCCACAAAATCAAGCCTCACAACATCAAAAAACTTGAAACCACCGTCTCGACGATGCTGTATAACACCGCAATGGCCCTTGCTCCGCGCAGCGTGTTGCCTTTTTCAGCTGTTCACCGTTAGCTTGATTGCCCGTTCGCCGCGGTTGTTGCCGCTCTCCAGCCGGCCGTCTTGCAAAAAGAGGCAAGCTCCGGCCACTGATTCGCGCAAGTAAGGAGATCGCCGTTCCAAGCAGCGCTTCGGGCAACACGCGCGTTGACTTTCGAGCCAAAAGAACGTCTTCTGAAAACCGTCGATCCTTCATGTGGTTTCCTCCCGAGCACATGAGCGACGAATTCTGCAAAAAATGCAACAATTTCTGCATTTTTCGCACGATAGGAAGGGGAAAGTTGCATTTTGTGCAACAATTTGGACGAGATCGGCTTCAAACTGGGGATCATCGCCCGAAATGTTGCACTTTCTACAACAATGAGCGGCAGATGCGGGTTATAGCCCCGTTTTTGTTGTACAAAATACAACATTTGCTATCTTAAATGCCGAATAAGGCTGCTCACTTGCGTTACCATTTCAAATTGATGGCTTCGAGGAAAATAAACTCTGTGACTAGCGTTAGCTTAAGGTCTGCCCGGCAAAGCCCGGCAAAACGTAAGCCTACGGCTAGCAAGTTTAGCGGTCGTTTTCCTTTGGTACAGAAAGTCGCACTTCGCTGTATCGCCTTAGCAAGGTTAAGCTTTCTGCAACATTAACAAAAGCCCAGACCGCATGAGGCTGGGCTTTTCATGATGGAGCCGAACCCCCGTTTCCGGGCGAGTCCGGCGTTATGCAGCCGTTGGCGTTATGCAGCCTTTGGCGTTATGCAGCCTTTGGCGTTATGCAGCCGTTGGCGTTATGCGGCCGTTGTTGCCGCTTGCGACATTCGCGCTTAAAACATTTTAAACCCTTTGCGGCGCAAGGTGCGGATCGTTGAGCCGCTCAGCACCGCTCCGATCAGTCCGCCGATAAACGGAATGTAGTCAACGGCCGTATACTCCGCCAAGTTGGCGGACAAGGTGCCGCTTCCCCACTCCCAATACACGAAAAGTCCAATCAAGAGCGCGATGTAGCCGTATATGGGGAACCATGTCGTTTTCATCAGCATGTTCAATATGAAACCGAGCCCGAAAAACAGCACGAACAGCAGCACGGTCACGATCAGCAGTTGCAGCAAGCCTATAACCCCTTTCCAAATCTGCAGACGCTTTTCCATCTTATATATTGTAAGCGAATGTCGGCGCCGGGTAAAGTGAACGGTTTTCGAACCTTTTGCCGCAAAATTTCAACAAATGCATGCGCAGCGGCGAGCCGGCGCCGCATTCATTTGCCCTGGCTTGCCGATTCCGCTACAATGAAAACAAGTGTACTGCAATGACAAAATACGGCACCCGGCAAGGCGATAAGCTTTTGCCGCAGGCGGCCATACAAGGACGAAGGAGTGTTGGATCATGAGTGAAGCCGTGCAAACGCTGGAGGGCTGGTATGCGCTCCATGATTTTCGGGCTATCGATTGGAATGCCTGGAAAAGCTTGACCCCGGGCGAGCGCAAGCAAGCGGAGGACGAGCTGTACACGCTGCTGCATCAGTACGGAGCCGCGGAGGAAGCGAAGCAGGGCAGCACCGCCTTTTATTCGATCGTCGGGCAAAAAGCCGATTTCGTCTTCATGCACCTGCGCGAAACGCTGGAGGAACTGAACGCGCTGGAGACGGAGTTCAACAAAACGGCGTTCGCTCAAGTGACCGTACCGACGTATTCTTATGTGTCCATCGTGGAGCTCGGCGGCTACATGGCAAGGCCCGGCACCGATCCGCTGCAGGACCCGGAGATCGTCGCCCGGCTGAAGCCGATCTTGCCGAAGGCGAAGCACATTTGCTTCTATCCGATGAACAAACGCCGCGAAGGCAGCGACAACTGGTACATGCTGCCCTCTGAGGAACGCCGCAATTTCATGCGCAGCCACGGCATGATCGGCCGCAATTACGCGGGCAAGGTGAAGCAGATCATTACCGGCTCGATGGGCCTGGACGATTGGGAGTGGGGCGTGACGCTGTTCGCGGACGACGCGCTGCAATTCAAGAAGATCGTTCACGAGATGCGTTTCGACGAAGTGAGCGCGCGCTTCGGCGAGTTCGGCGACTTCTACGTCGGCAATTTGCTCGACCAGGAGAAGATGGCCCGCATGCTGCAGCTGTAACTTTATGTCCGAAAATCAGGCCGGCTAATGAGCGAAGACGATGGTTTGCCGCTCTTAGCCGGCCTGATTGTGCGCATGGCCCCGCATGGCCCCGCATGGCCTCGCATGGCCTGCTTACCATCGTGTGCGCCTTGCGCCCAAGACTCGCATTTCCGTCTACCTTCGTGTGCGCCTTGCGCCCAAGACTCGCATGGCCCGTCTACCTTCGTGTGCGCCCAAGACTCGCATGGCCCGAATAACGGCAAAACCTTGCCGAAGGGCTCGTGCCTCCGGCAAGGCTTGTCGTCAATCCTCGTCTTCTTCGGCGGCCAATGCCGCGAGTTCCCGCTCCATTTGCGCCTTGCGGCTCAAATACTCCTCCGTGTCTCTGTCCCGCTGCCGCGATTTCTCCTTGAGCCGCTCGATGGCCGGCTGAATGAGCAGATCGACTTCCCGCTGCACGGTGGCGGCAAGATCGTAGCGGTTTTGCGATTCGAGATAGCCGCCCACCTCCATCAGCGCATTATACCTTTCCAGCTCGTCGCGGGTCAGCAGGCCGCGCACCTGTACGCTGCAATGTCTCATGGTTTAAAACTTTCCTTTCCTGATCACCAGCGGCAAGCCGCCAATAATATACAAATATCGAAGGTCGATCAGCTTCTTCATCAACGCTGCGGCGCCGCCCTTTACCTTCTTCGTGCCGACGATCCCGATCGCTTCGCCTCTGCCCAGAGAAGCGACGGTGCCTTTGCTCTGATATTCGAACGTCTTCAGCTGGTCGCCGCGGATGGATGCCACCAAGTTGTGCGCGCATACCTCGGCCTGCTGGATCGAGATTTGCGCGGTCGGCGGATACGGGCGGCCTTCCGGATTCATGACGATCGAGCAGTCGCCGATCACATAGATGTTGTCATGCCCTGGTGCGCGCAGGTGCTCGTCGACCTTGATGCGGCCGCGCATCGTCTCGAAGCCGGCTTCCTCCAGCATCCGGTTGCCGCGAATCCCGCCGGTCCAGACGACGGTATTGGTCCGGATCTCTTCGCCGGTCGCAAGCAGTACCCCTTCCGGCGTGCATTCCTTGATGGCGACGCCGATCTTGAACGTGACGCCCTTCTTCTTCAGCACGTCCATCGCGTACTCGACCAGCTCCGGATCGAACCCCGGCAGCGCAGTCGGCGCGGCTTCCACATTATATATTTTCACAAGCTCCGGATCGACATCGAACTCCCTGCACAGCTCCGGAACGCGGTCGGCCAGCTCTCCTACGAACTCGATGCCCGTGAAGCCCGCCCCGCCGACGACAAAGGTCAGCGCTTCGGTACGGGACGGCTCGCGCTTGAACTTGGCGAATTGATATTCGATATGTTCGCGAATGAGCCGGACGCTGTTGATGCTGCGAATGTTCATCGCGTATTCCTTAAGTCCCGGGATGCCGAACGTCTCCGGCTCGCCGCCCAGCCCGACCACCAAATAATCGTAGGACAGCACGCCTTCTTCCAGAATCACCTTTTTATCATGAGGACGAATTTGCACAACCGTCGATTTGACGAAGTCGATTTTGAACTCGTCGATCAGCTTCAATATATTAACGCGTGCATTGTCCGGTTTATCCGTTCCCGCTGCGGGCATATGCAGATGAGTAGTTATATAGTGGTAGTCATGCTTGTTGACCAGCGTAACGTCTGCCTCATTGTAATTGAGCTGCTTCTGCAGACGAAGAGCCGTGACGATTCCGCCATAGCCCGCGCCCAAAATGACGATTCTCGGTATTCGACTCATGGTTTCTTCCCTTCCATCGGTTGAAATTCGCTCGCGCTCCGGTGCCGTTTTTTCGCTATGGTTTGTGAAAAAGTGCACAAATTAAGCCAAAAAGCGCTTTATGCACCAAAAAGCGCTTTATTGCATAGAATTTGTCTCTATATCCAAAAAATATACGGCCGAACGCACACCTATCCTGTGCAAAGGCCAATTCACATGTCATCATATACCGTAGCGATCTAAAGTGCAAGCCCCTTTTTGGACTAAATTCCGCGCTAGGCAAGACCGTTTGTCACATGGCGTCGATTGCTGCCGTTCAATTATTTTTATCAGGGTCATCAACAAAATTACTCCGCTGCCGCACGATTTCGTGTTTCTCACATCCTTTTCATTCCGGGCGGCGGCGATTATAATAGAAACTGTTCGACAAAGACATTGTTCGACAAAGATACGGAGGTGCGAGAGAAACCATGCAAAGCCATATTGACGACATCATCATCGTCGGAGCGGGGCCGGCGGGGATGTTCGCAGCATTTTACGGGGGGATGCGGCAAGCTTCGGTGAAGCTGATCGACAGCATGCCTCAACTCGGAGGGCAGCTGGCGGCGCTGTACCCGGAGAAGTACATCTACGATGTGGCCGGTTTTCCGAAAGTGACCGCCCAGGAGCTGGTCAACAACCTCGAGCAGCAGATGAAGCATTTTCCCATCGACGTCCGTCTTGAAGAAAAGGTGCTCAGCGTCGTCAAGAAAGACGAACGGGACTTTGAAGTAACGACGAACAAAGGCGTGCACCGCGGACGGGCCGTCATCATCACCTGCGGCGTCGGCGCTTTCGAGCCGAGAAAGCTGGAGCTGCCGGAGGCGGCCAAATATGAGGACAAAAATCTGCATTACTTCGTCAACGATCTGAATCGCTTCAAAGGCCAACGGGTGCTGATCAGCGGCGGCGGCGATTCCGCGGTCGACTGGGCGCTCATGCTGGAGCCGATCGCCGAGAAGGTGACGCTGGTGCACCGCAGAGACAAATTCCGCGCGCACGAGCACAGCGTGGCAAATTTGCTGAAATCGAAGGTTGAAGTGCTGACTCCGAAAGAAATTACAGCGTTGTCCGGAAGCGATGCCATCGACAAAGTAACGATCAAAGACGTGAAAAGCGGCGAAACGACCGACATCGAGGTCGACGCAGTGATCGTCAACTATGGCTTCGTCTCCTCGCTCGGCCCGATTGCAGAATGGGGCTTCGAGATCGAGAACGGCTCGATCAAGGTCGATTCCCGCATGGAAACGAGCATTCCCGGCATTTTCGCAGCCGGCGACATCACTACGTATCCCGGCAAGCTGAAGCTGATTGCCGTCGGGTTCGGCGAAGCGCCGACAGCCGTCAACAACGCGAAAGTATATATCGACCCGAGCGCCAAGCTGTCGCCAGGCCACAGCAGCAATATGAAGCTGTAGACAGAAGCGGCTTCGTACATGGCATAGATGGCAAAAAAGGTACTTCCTATGGTTCACTGCCGAAGGGAGTACCTTGTTCGTTCTACATGCTTCGACAAAAAAACCGGTCAGCTGACCTGGCTGCCGGGCTTGTAATACTCCAAGTTAATTTGCCGTCTCTTGATCTCTTCCAGCAGCAATGCGATAAATTCCTCTTCCAGCTTCAAATCGATCGCCTTAAAGTACGAGTCTACCAAGATATCATCGCTGATCAGTTTCATGGCGAATCACCTATCCCTTAAACTACCAACATATTAACACGGGGACAAAATTAGAACAAGCGTTCCGTTATCCACATAACACTGTGAATATCCTGTGCGTACATTGTTGATAATCCTCGAACTTTAGACAAACAGCAGATACATACTGTGGACAAAGTTATGCACACGGGCAATACATTTTTTACGATAAAAAACATTGATCAATTTCTGCGAAAAGAATACTGCTGAAAAACGGCGTTTATCAAGCTGCTGTCGGCTGCTTATTCGGCGCCGGGCAGCTGTCTTCTATTTACCCCGCAGCCCGCCGCTTGAATCGGCGCCGCCCCGAAACGGCGCCGGCCATCCCGCGTATATTGACTTATGAGCGGCTGCGCTTCATCGACCCGGCCGGCCGCAACCGAGAATGGAGTGGATTCCGCAAGTATGGATACGAACCGTCTGCTCGCCGCGCTCTGTTACTTCAGTATCTTTTTCGCCGGCTTCATCGTACCGATCGCGGTATTCATCGTCTCGAACGACCCCTATGTCAGACGCCACGCCAAGGCCGCTTTCATCACGCACTCGCTTCCCTTTGCGCTCCTGTTCGTCACCATATTGGCCTTTTGGCAGTCCCAGGCAAATATCGAGCAGCTCATCGTTCTCTTGCTGCTGCCTGGGATCGCATATGTAGCCGTCATGATTTACAATGTCGCGATGGGCATCAGAGTGCTCATCCGCTGACCCAAAAAAACCGCCCCGTTCCCGCGGCTAACGCCGCAGTGCGGAAAACGGGGCGACCGTACCTGACGAACAGATGGCCGGCCGTCATGATCCGCCCATCTGCCTTCGCTATGGTTACTTCTTGTCGAACGACTGCACTTTCTCGTACCATTCCTGGGCCCGCTGCGTCACAGTAGCGCCGCCGGACTGGTTCCATTTTTCCACGAACTCGTCGAACTTCTCGATCGGCCATTCGCCGATGACGATTTTGGCCAAATATTCCTGGAACATCTTGTGCGACTGAATGTCCGGGAAGCCTTCGTAGACCGAGCTCGGCATGCCGTCTCCGGCGATTCTGCGGGCTTCGCTGATGCCTACCTGGAAGATGTCCTTCACCATCTGCGCCTGCTCGCCTTCATACGTCTGGTCGATTCTCTTGTCCATCGACTCCTTCGTCGTGAAGTTGAGCATGCCGAGCGGAATCGTTCTGTCGTCGGTTTGCGGCAGCAGCCGCTTCTTGCCGTCCACGACCTCGTGCTGCTGGCCCTCGATGCCGAAGAACACGAAATCCTCGTTGGCCGGATCATAGAAGAAATCGAGCAGCTTCAGCGCATGCGGAGCAAGCTTCTCGGAGGACGACGGGATCATCCACTCCGCTTCGCCCATGCTTTTCTGCGTAATAAACCCTTGATACCCGTCCACCTTCGGCAGGTTCAAGCCGACAATGTAGGCGTTCGGGGCCGTCTTTTTCATCGCCTCGTGCTTTTCCTTCAGCGAAGCGGGCAGGTGATACCAGCTGCCGACGAGGTTGTTGTTGATCTTGGCCTGCCAGACATCCCCCTTGTTCAGGAACGTCTCGTTATCCAGCAGCTTCTGGGCGTACAGCTCGCGAATGTATTCGATCGCGGCGCGCATATTCGGGGTGACGCCGGCGTACTGCAGCTTGCCGTCGTAGATGTCCCATTCCGGCTTGCCTTCCCACATCGCCACGCCGTACATGGCGAACAGATGATCCATCCAGGTGCCGAATTCGCGGCCGCTCGTCGGAATTTCGTCCGCCTGGCCGTTCTTGTTCGGGTCCTGCTCCTTAAACGCTTTCAGCAATGCGGTAAATTCGTCTTTCGTCTGCGGCATGCCCGCGTTCACGTTGTCCATCCAGTCCTTGCGGATCATCGGCACGCGCTCGGGAATCATGTAGATCTTCGGGACGTAGTAAATTTTGCCGTCCGGCGAAGCCGTGCGCACGATGTCCCACGCTTCCTTCGGAATGCGGTTCCATACGTTCGGCGCATACTCCGGCAGCAGATCGTCCAGCGCCAGCGCGCCGCCCTGCTGGATCAGCGTCTGCTCCACGCCGCCGATCGGCCGGAGAATGTCCGGCAAGTCGCCGGAAGCGATCATCACGTTCAAGGTCTCGTTCGGATTGGCCCCCGGCGGGCTCGTCTCGAGGACGTACTCGACGCCGGTCTTCTCCGCGATATACTTCACGTGCGGATCGTTGCTGCCAGGCAGCTTGCCCTTGCCCAGATGGCTCTTGAATACTTTGACCTTGACGGGGCTCCCGTCCGCTCCGCCCGCCTCTCCGTTTGGTGACGGGCTGTCCTGGCCGCAGCCGGCGATTGCCGTGGCGGCCAACATCAGCGCGGATGCGGCGAGAATTCCTTTTTTCATACGTTTGGACATGCATGACCCACCCTTTCTTGACCTTAGCATAATGACGGTATTGCTATATATCAAGCCGCGGGGAAGCGGCTCAATAAGCTTCAGCCTTTCACCGAACCGAGCAGCGCGCCTTTGACGAAATATTTTTGCAGGTACGGGTACACCAGAATAATCGGAACCGTAGCAAAAATAATCGTTGCCGCCTTCAGCGTTGTCGCATTGTACCCTAGCGTCTCAACCCCTTGAGTAATGCCTACCAAATCCTCGGGATTCGTCAAATATTCGCGCAGCTTCATCTGCAACGGCCACAGGTTCGGATCGCGAATGAACAGCACGGCCCGGCTGAACGTATTCCAGTACCCTACCGCATAGAACAGGCTGACTGTAGCGAGCACGGGCTTGGACAGCGGCAAGTACATCTGGAACAGGATGCGCCCGTCGCCGCAGCCGTCGATGCGGGCCGAATCGTCGATTTCCGCCGGCAGCCCCATGAAGAACGTGCGGATAATAATCATGTTGAACGTGCTGATGAGCCCCGGTATGATCAAGGACCAGAGCGAATTGAGCATGCCCAGCTCGCGGACGGTCAGGAAGAACGGAATCATCGGCGCGTTGAAAATCATCGTTATGACGATCATCAGCATCATTTGCTTGCGGATCAGGAACGACCGCTGCGCGAGCGGGTAAGCGGTCAGCACCGTGAACAGCATGCTGAGCAGCGTGCCGACGACCGTAATGTATACCGTAACCCCGAACGAGCGCCACAGCTCCGCTTTGCTCAAAATGTACTCCCAGGACGCGCTCGTAAACTCGACCGGCAGCAAGTACACCTGCTTCGCATCGGCGGCGAACGGCGAGCTGAACGAGACGGCAAGCAGCTGAATCAGCGGCATCACCATCGTCAGCGATAGGGCTGCCAGCAAAATATAGTTAAAGACTTTGAATATTTGTTCTCCAGCGGACGTTCTCATCACCACAGCCCCTGTTCCGTTTTTCTCGCCATCCGGTTAAACACCCACAAGAGCGCGAACCCGATGACGGACTGGAATAAGCCGATCGCCGTCGTTACGCTGTACTGCCCCTGCAGCACGCCCGCCCGGAAGACGTACGTCTCGATAATATCGCCCACCGAATAGGTCATCGGCGTCAGCAGGTTGAAGATTTGGTCGAAGCCGAGCTCCAGGAAGTTGCCGATGCGGAGCAGGAACAGCACCACAATCGTCGGAAACAGCGAAGGCAGCGTAATGTACAGCGTCTGCTTCCACCGGCCGGCCCCGTCCACGACGGCCGCCTCGTACAGATGCGGATTCACGCCGGACAATGCCGCCAAGTAAATGATCGTGCCCCAGCCGATTTCTTTCCAGATGGCGGAGATGACGACAATAGTGCGGAAATACCGCTCCTCCTGCATATACAGGATCGGCTCGAAGCCGAACCAGCCTCGCACCGAATTGACGACGCCCTGCGTCGCCAGCAGCTCGAACACGATCCCTCCCACGACAACCCAGGAGAGAAAGTGCGGGAGGTAAAAAAAGCTTTGGAACGTGCGTTTGGCCAGCGCCGAGCGGACCTCGTTGAACAGCAGCGCCAGGATGATCGGCGCGGGAAATCCGAAGATAAGCTGGTACAGCGCGATGAGCGCCGTATTCCTCAGCACGTTGTAGAAATCGGGATAAGTGAAAATAAACCGGAAGTTGTCAAGACCGACCCAAGGGCTGTCCCAGATGCCTTTCATGATCTGATACTTCTGAAAGGCGATGATGCTGCCCGCGAGCGGCACATACTTGAATACGATAAAAAATAGGATGCCCGGAAGAATCATCAAATACAGCATCTTGTGCTGCCTGATGTTTTCGAGATACCGGTTTTTAAATTTCCTGCTCCGGGTTGCCGCCACTCGGTTCGGCACCGTATCTGCCATATTTCACCGACCGCCTCTCTGCTTGCAAAAAGTTGCTGCTTGTTTTGACGGGTTCATCATAGCTTACAAGCGGCGGCCTGGACAATCTATCGTTTGCCCAAATCATGCGCAAATCGTGCGGCGTCGCGGGCTGTGCAAGATCGGTTAGTTCGCTGGCGCATCGGTGCGCCCGTAGGCGCGGCCAAAAGCGGCAAGGACCTCCGCCAGCGGGCTAGACGCCGCACCGGGGAGGTCCGTGAGAAGCTTACGATTTGAAGGAGCTGTCGTGATTGCGCATCAGTTCCCGGTATTTGCCGGGAGTGATGTCCTTGTATTTGCGGAACACGCGAATAAAGCTGTTCTCGTGCTGATAGCCGACCATGAGCGCGATATCGGAAATTTTGCTGCTCGTTGCGATCAGCAGCTCGCCGGCGCGCTCGATCCGCAGCTTGGTGAAATATTCGTGAATCGTCTCGTTCGTTTCCTGCTTGAACAGCTGGCTGGCCAGGCTGACGCTTACGCCGATGGAGGCGGCGATTTCCTGTACGCCAATATTATCGCCCAGATGCTTCTTCATGTAATCGATCATATGCTGCACCATAATGAATTCTTTGCTCTGAATCAGATTGCCGAACCGGCGTGCCAGCGCTTTCGCCTCGTCCGTCAGCTTGCTGCCGATATCGTCCAGATTGAGCGTATGGAGCGTGCGCTGCCAGTCGTCCTCTTCCCAGCCCGCCTCTTTGCCGCGGGCGATCCGGCTCAGCTTGGCCTTGGCCGCGCCCAGGAACGACAAGGCTGCCGACGGGTACCAATACCCTTCGCGGATTTCGCCGATCACCCGCTCCACGATGCGCTGCGCGCGCTCCTCGGCGCCGGCCTCGACGGCGGAAGCCAGATCCTCGAGCGCCGCATCCCCGGCTGGCGTCTCCGGCATTTCGTGGCCGGCGACGTCCTCGTAGGCGGTAACGCTGCCGTACCCGCGGTACAGCCGGTAGCCCAGGGCGTTCTCGGCCTCGTGCAGCGCCAGCTTGAGCTTGCCGGGATCGGCGTGGGAAAGGCTGAAGCCGGCCGATAACGAGAAGTTGAGCAGCCGTTCTGCCACCTCGACGATTTCGGCCAGCTTTTTCGCCAAGGCAGGCTGCTTGTCCGCTACCGGCTGCAGCACAATAACCGTCTGATCCGCCCCCCGATCGAGGCTGATCGATCTCCATTCGCCGGACAGCAGCTCTGCGGCAATATTCGTGATAGCGAACTTGAGCAGCACATGATCGCGCTCGGGAAAGCGCCCGGCCCATTCCGGATAACGGTCAATCGAAAGGACGGCTACCGTCAGCGGCGCATCCGTCCATTCCGCGAAGTAACTGTTCCATTTTTCCGCGATCTCTTTCTTCGTCACGAGGTTGCCCGCGAACATATCGTGCACAAACTTCGAGGAAGCCTCCGGCATCGTCTGCCGGATCAGACGCGACAGCTTCTCATGGTCCCTCAGCAGCTTGCGCGTAATGTTCTCCAGATCGACCGGCTCGGCGCCTGTCCCCTCCTGACCGTAGGTGGTCAGCATTTTGCGCATTCGCCGAACCGGCGTCAAGGCGACGGAGTAGGTGCAGACGATAGCGGACGCGCCCAGTAGCAGCGCGGCCAGCGAGACGGCAAGCAGCACGTTGCGGATCGTCTTCGATCGGCCCAGCAGGTCCTCCTGGGAGACAAGCGACACGTATTCCCATTCCGTCACGGGCGACCGGGCATGGGAGACCAGCATCAACTCGCCGTCCAAGACGTAGTCGCCGAACGGCTCTCCGTTCAGAGCGGACAGCGCCTCGCGGACCGCCGCCGCTTCGACGCCGTTGCCTCCCGAAGTGGCGGCATAGAGCAGCTTGCCCTCCTGGTCGAGGATGAACTGCTTCCGCTCCAGTCCCGACGTATCGCCTGTCTGCATATTGGCAAACAGCAGGTCGTCCTTGAAGTTGATCGCCACAATCCCTCTGAACTCCCCTTGAATGACCACTTTGCGAAAGAGAGTGATCTGATCCAGGCGGCCCCCTTCCCCGGCGTCCGGCGCTGGCCTCCCGGAGACGAGCATCAATCTTTCGCCGAACTTGTCCGCTACGTTAACCCAAGCGGAATCCTTGAACGTGTCGGCCCGCGAGCTGAAGCCTTGAGGATAGCCGACGAAGCTTTCTCTTACGCGATCGTAGATGTAGATGCTTTCAATGTAAGGCGAATTGTCCAGCAGCGTTTTCAAAAACAAATAAATTTGCTGAACGTTATTGTATGAGCTCTGATCCTCCATCGTCAGAAAATGATATACGTTCGAATGAAGCGCTACCTTAATCGCCGTATAATTGGATTCCTGAATATATTTATCGATGTAGTTCATGCCGATGCGCAGCGATTGATACTGCGGCTTGCTCAGCTCGCTTTGCAGCACCGATTTGGACGTATAATAAGAAGTCACGCCGACTGCGAGGATGACCAGGGACACAAATACCGTCAAGACCGATACCAGTCTCGTCTGCCGATCAGCCCAAATATATTGAAGCCAGTTCGATGCTTTTGCCATCATTTCCCCCCCGCTTTCGCGCCTTGTCTCCGCCGTCCTCTGCCGCTTCAGGGGCTCCGTCTATTATAGCTTAACCTGCTCTTTGTTGCATAAAACCCCGCATACACGGATCGTCCGTGGCGGGGTTCGCGAATCCATATCCATATCTGGCCGGGACCAGCCAAAGACGGCTTCGCTTTGCGTTAACCTAACGCCTCGATTTGGAGCGAGGCCATGATGAACGGGGCGACGCCCTTCGGATCGTCCCGGCGCGTCGGTTCGCCGACATAATATTCGTAAGACCCGTCGCGGTAAGGCTGCCCGCCCAATCCGGCCACCTTGCACGTATGGTCCAGGTATATCTCCCGGCCTGCGTCCGTATGAATGCAGCGCTCGACAAGTCCGCGGTGGCCTATGCGGGCCGCCTCCGCAAACGCTGTCCCGAGGTAGCCCATGCGGGCGCCCTTGGCGAAGGCGTATACGAACATGGCCGATGCCGACGTCTCCCAATAATTGCCGGCCCGCTCGCCCTGATCCAGCACCTGACGCCACAAGCCGGTTTCCTCATCCTGCACGCGGAGAACCGCTTTCGCGAGCCGGTGGAATACGCCGACGATCTGCCCCCGCTCCCGATGATCGAGCGGCAGGAAATCGAGCGTGTCGACCGCCGCCATCGCGAACCAGCCGACGGCCCGGCCCCAGACGTGCGGGGAGCAGCCGGTCTCCTTGTCCGCCCAGCGCTGCTCCCGGCTTTCGTCCCAGCCGTGATACAGCAGGCCGGTCTTCGGGTCGCGCGCCCGCCGTTCCATCAATAACATTTCGTGCGCGGCCATATCGTACCATTCCGGTTCCCCGAACATGCGGGCGTAAGCGGCCAGCAGCGGCGAGGTCATATAAACGCCGTCAAGCCACATTTGATACGGATATATTTTTTTGTGCCACAGTCCTCCCTCGCTCGTGCGCGGGTGGCTCTTCATCTGCGTCATCAGCCGCTCGATCGCCTTGCGGTACTTCTCTTCCCCGGTCTGCTCGTAGAGCAGGAACAGCACTTTGCCTTGATTGACCTGGTCCACATTGTACTCGTTCAAGGAATACATCTTGATCGCGCCGTCCGGCTGCACGAACCGGTCCGTGTTCGAGCGGATATAAGCGAAATAGCGCGGGTCGCCCGTCGCCCGCCACAGCTGCTCCATCGCCGACAACATGCAGCCGTTCTCATAGTTCCAGTCCTCCCGAGGCTTCGGCTCCGGCATGAAGGCGACGAGCGGATACCGCCGCAGCACCGCGTCCGCCATTCGCTTCGACCATGGCATGCTCATGAGCGGTCCCTCCCCGGGTCGGGAAGTTGAACGTCCAGTATCGCCGCCGCTTCGCTCGATCGTTCGGCATAATGCATCAGCGCCTCGGTGCGCAAATATTGCCGGCCGCTCGTCTCCGCTTCGCGCCCTTCCCTCAAGGAAGCCAGAAATTCGCCCAGGCAGTCGGTAACCGGCGGGTCGCCGGCCATGTCCACCTTCGCCGCGCCGCTCCTCGTTATCAGCGTCAGCTCCTTATCGACCAGCTCGATGGCGCCCTCGGTGCCTTCCACCCGCCAATTGCCGCTCCACGGCGTAGCGCTGCTTCGGGCCGCCAGCGAGCCCGTATACGTGACCGGAATGCCGCCTTCCGTCTCCAGCCATACATACAAATTCACGCTGACCAGTTCCCGGTCCCAGCTGCCCCGCGGATTGACATTGCGGGCGAAAATCCGCTTGCCTTCCTGTCCGGTCAAGTAGCGGATCATATCCAGATGGTGAACGGCGATATCTTTAAGCAGGCTGACCGGATAGGCGCGCTCCCGCTGATGATACCGGTAAAAGACGGCGTCGATCGCCGACAGCTCGCCGATCGCCCCTTCGTCCAACAGCCGCTTCAGCTTGCGGACATACGGATGGCGGCGGTAATTTTCGGCCACCATGAACGGAATGTTCTCCTGAATCGCCCGCCGGACGACCTGCTGCGATTCCTCGTAATCGAAAGAAATCGGCTTCTCGCACAACACCGGCAGCCGATAATCAAAGGCGGTATGATTGACCTGCGAATGCACGAAGGGCGGCGTCACATTGACGAGAAAATCCGGCTTCTCCCGTTCGATCGCCTCTGTAAGCGAACGGTAGAATGGAATGCCTTTGCCGTGCAGCAAGCTTTGCCGGCTCTCGTTCGGCTCCACGACGGCGATGGCCATATCGCCTGCGTTCTCCAGCTTTTTCAGCCAGCCGACCCCCGCGGCGCCCAGCCCGACCAACAATGCTTTCATTCCGTTTCCCCCTGGCTCTTCCCTGGCGTTATTTGTCACAAAAGCGTTATTTGCCACAAACATCTAGCCTAAGTGTAACCGCGCTTCCCCCGGGCGGGCAACGGTCCGTTTCGCCACGCAGTGCGCCGCTAATCCATATCGTCCGCCGCTGCAAGATCGATTGGTTTCGTACAAGATTGGTTGGTTTCGTACAAGCTCGGTTGGTGGGCATGTCCGCTGCGGCATCGCCGTCTTCTTCATCGTCATCTTCATCGGCCATTCAACTTCGACCCGTCATTTTCCGATTTTTTCTATATAACGCTCGATCGTTCCGTCGAAAGGAAACTTCCGCTCTTCGATGCGCCGCTGCAAGCTCGCCAGCTCCTCTCTCGCTCTTTGCACCAGCTTCTCGGGATAGGACAGGCGCTGCGCATTTTGCGCAAATTCGTCTTCGTCGACGACCTTCCATACGCCATCCTGCTGCACCAGATCGAGGTCCAGGTCGACGAATGTCACCACGTCTCCGCTCCGCTTGGCCGGCTCATTGATGTTGCAATAGTATTGGCGAATGCCTCCATCCGCGATATCGGCGCTGACCGTAAACCAATGCTCGCCGGAGAAAAACTCGATCGTCCGGTGCGGGACGGTAAATATGTTTCCCTTCGTATGGTGGCGCAGCTTGCGCCCCTGCTCGCTCAAGACGAAGAGATGCTTGTCCGTCTGCTCCAGCAGCTTCGACTGCCATTCGTAATGCGGCGTATTCCCGTATTTCAGCGCTCGGATTGTGATGATCGTCTCGTTCATTGGCGGTTCCCTTCTGTCCTCCTGTCTGAGCTTGAGCTTGCAGATCTGTAACGCTAGTGACAAACGCTATTTTGCTGAAACGTACCTTTTTTACAATCTAGCGAAACTGAGCAGCGCTATTTGGTCAGAAACGCTGAATCTGGCAGCCCAAGATGCCAAATAAGGGCTCTCACTTGCGTTACAATTTCAAATCGGTTGTTTCGAGGGAAATAAGCTCTGTGACCAGCGTTAGCTTAGGATCCAAGTTGCCTGGCAAAACAGCCCCCTAGGCTGGCGAGCATTGCTAACAAGCATGAAGAGAAGCTTCGCTCGGGAGCCCCTTCGCCAGATGGGCGGCCGCGATCTAGCGGCAGTTTTGCTGGTACAGACATACAGACAGTGACGCCAAGAAAGAACGGCCACAAAACAGTAAAGCCGCCTTTAGAGGCGGCATCTTAACATCGTTATATTCGCTAACGGTATCGCAAACTGCCCGAAGGCTCGATACTCCGATCTATTCTCTCGACTTCCAGGCCAGTCCCGCAGCAGCCATCTCATCAGCGAAGCGGCTATCGGTCAAGCCCTTCTTGCGGTTCAAACGCAGCCGGTCCGCGTTGTCCATCGCAGTGAACAGGCAGAAAGCGCCAACCGCAATCAGCAGAACAGTCATGATCGGAAGCAGCAGGTCCATCCTCGAATCTCCTCTACCGTATAATAACGATAATCATTATCATCATTATAACGTATTCGAGAATAAAATCAAGGGCATAAAAAGCGTCTGCGGTATTGTCTGATAGACGCCTATGACGAGCCAAAACTTCGCCATCGGTCGTCACCTTCGGTGTTGATAAATTCGCCGAAGGACTTCGTCGAATTTATCAAGATAGACGCCTATGACGAGCCAAGACTTCGTCATCGGCCGTCACCTTCGGTGTTGATAAATTCGCCGAAGGACTTCGTCGAATTTATCAAGATAGACGCCTATGACGAGCCAAAACTTCGCCATCGGTCGTCACCTTCGGTGTTGACACCCGCTTCCGCTTTCCATGCCCTCTCCGCTTTATTCGCCTGCCCGGTAGCCGAGCAGCCTGAGACCGTTCAGAATGACGAGAATCGTGCTCCCCTCATGTCCTACGACGCCTAGCGGCAGCGCGATTCCTTGAACGAAGTTGGCTGCGATCAGCGCAACGATAACGGTCAAGGCGAACGCCATATTTTGCCTGATGATTGTTCTCGTGCGCTTGCCAAGCGCGATCGCATCCGCGATGCGGCCAATGTCGTCGTTCATGAGCACGAGATCCGCCGTCTCCAGAGCGGCATCGCTGCCGGCCGCCCCCATCGCGATGCCGACGCTCGCTGTCGCCAAAGCGGGAGCGTCGTTCACTCCGTCGCCGACCATAGCGACCGGGCCGCAATCCCGCTTCAGCTCCTTCAGCCGCGCTACCTTGTCCTCCGGCAGCAGATCGGCATATACGCGGTCTACGCTCAGTTCCTCGGCAATGGAGCGCGCCGTTCGCGCCTGATCGCCGGTCAGCATAGCGACCTCAATGCCGAGCTTCTTCAGCCGGGCAATGGCGCGCCTTGCTTCCGGACGGATTTGGTCGCGCAGGGCGAATACGGCTGCCGCGCCTCGTTCGTTCATAAGCACCGATACGGTCTTCCCTTCGCCCTCCAGCCGCTCGATCGTCTCCAAGATTCGTTCCAGGCGGCTACTCTCTCCCAGCATGGCGGCCTTGCCGATCGTCCACAGTTCGCCGCCCAGTCTGGCTTGCAGCCCGCGCCCGGTAAGGGAGCTGAATTCGGAAGGCTTCTCCAACGGCAATCCCCGCTCCTGCGCGGCGAGAACGATCGCTTTGGCCAGCGGGTGGCCGGACAAGCTTTCCAGCGATGCAGCGATAGCGAGCGCCTCGTCCTCCGAATAGTCCCCGAAAGCGACGATATCGGTGACAACCGGCTTGCCCAGCGTTAGCGTGCCGGTCTTGTCGAAGGCGACGACCTTGACGTTCGCGAGATTTTCCAGGTGCGCTCCGCCTTTGAACAGCACGCCCTTCCTGGCGCCGCTGGAGATCGCCGACAGCATCGCGGGCATGATCGAAGCGACGAGCGCGCACGGGGACGCAACGACAAGAAACACCATCGCTTTGTAGAACGCCTGCTCCCATGACATTTGCAAGAACAGCGGCGGAACCGCGATGAGAAGCAGCGAGATGAGCAGAATCGCCCGCGCATAAATGCGTTCGAAGCGCTCCATAAACCGCTGGGAAGCCGGCTTCTCGCTTTGCGCTTCCTGGACGAGCCGGATGATTTTCGCGAACATTGTCGATTCGCTCGTCTGGCTTACCTGCACGTACAGCGCGCCCGCGCCGTTCAACGTTCCCGCGTATACAGCGTCGCCCGGCCCCTTGTCCACCGGAATCGATTCTCCCGTAATCGACGCCTGATTCACATCCGATGCTCCGTCCGTCACGACGCCGTCCGTCGGAATCCGTTCGCCGGGCTTGACGAGAACAAGATCGCCGGCCTTCAGTTCCTCGATCGGAACAATCCGTTCGACGCCGCCGGCAATCAGCGTGCCCGTCTCGGGCTTCTGGTCCATCAGCGCCGAGATATCCCGGCTGCTGCGGTCCATCGTATAAGTTTCCAGCGCGCCGCTAAGCGAGAAAATAAAGATCAGCACCGCTCCCTCGGTCCAATACCCGATGCTCGCCGCGCCGATCGCGGCGACGATCATCAGCAGATTGACATCGAGATCGCGCTCCTGCACCAGCGTCAGGATGCCTTCCTTCGCTTTGGCGAATCCGCCGACAATGAATGCCGTCACATAAAGAGCAACTGCCCAGGAATGCGATGTGTTTTCCAACATATAAGCAATCGCGAGAACCAAGCCGCTTGCCAGCGCCGCCAGCCCTTCCCCGTAACGGCTCCATAATGCGGCGAGCCCGCCTGTTCCTGCTTCGCTGTCTGCCCGCAGCCGCTCGTCTTTGCTATGATCGTTCATCGAATGTATCGCCTGGCTCATCTTCATCTCTCCTTTTCCATTGATAATGAATCCCATTATTACACCCCTTAAAACGACACATGCTGCTCCGAAAAGGAGCAGCATGTTAAAGCGAGTAGGTTTCACACCGGTGATATTCGTTTTTTGGAGATGCAGAAGTTTTATTTAGAATTATTATAATATAATAATGAATAAAAAGAAAGAGAAATTTTGCCTTCGGCCAGGTCCTCCTTGCCAAGGATGACCTATACTTAGCTGCGATAGAACTTACTCAGCCGGCAGACTCTCGAACTTTCGCCCGGAAAATGCCGCCGGTTCCCGTCGCCGACGACGAGATCGAGCGCCTGATCAAACGCAAGCTGCGGGGACTGCCGTCAGATTCGCGCGCTTGCCGCTTGGGATACGCCGTCCCCATGTTCTTTATAGCGCATATAAAATGCCTCCTGTCGAATTATCCCACGAGAGCAATCCGTCAGGAGGCCGACAGCCGCAGCCCGGAAATGCCGTATTGAGGGTCGTTAACGTTCAGCGACCGGAGCCGATCATCCGCCTTTCAGCCGGTGTTATCCGCAACCCTCCGGTCAGGCTGCCGTCCAGGCGAACGCTCAATCCTCGCAAGGCTGAGCCAGCGCCTCGTCTTCTTCCCTGGTCCGGAACGATTGGCCGCAGCCGCAGGTAGCGACGGCGTTCGGGTTATGAATGGTGAAGCCGCCGCCCATGCCGGCGTCCTTGAAGTCGATCTCCACGCCGTACAAATATTTGGCGCTGTCTTCGTCGACGACGACCTTCAGTCCGTTCACTTCGAACGATTTGTCGTTGTCGTTCATACTATCGTCAAATCCCATGCCATAGGAGAAACCGCTGCATCCGCCCGCCTTCACGCCGACGCGCAGGAACAGATTCGGCGTCTCTTCCGCAGCGAGCATTTCCTTGATCTTATCGCAAGCCGATTCGCTGATTTGAATCATGCCAAGCCCTCCTTCAAATAAAAAAAGCATCCAGAAACGAGCTACTAATTATAGTATACTCCTTTCTTGCATGCTCCTCAAGGGCGGCTAGCGCCGCTTCATCATTTTGTCTATCTCGTAAAACCGCAACAGCAACTCATCCAATTGTTTACTGCATTTCTGAACTTCCGGATGCATAAAACCGAATTGATCGCTCAGTCTGACCATCCGCTCCCTGACCTTTTCGATTTCGCACGAAAGCGCTGAATGCATTTCGTCCGTTACCGACATCAGCACCTTGGCACCGTCCTGTTAGATTCTCACAAGAAAACAGTATACTAGATAATTCATCTAATGAAAATAGGTTTCACCTAATTTGTGGAACATTTCTTCCGCGATCCGATTCACAAATAAGCATTGCCCCTTGCGGACAACAGGATTATAATGAATAGGATTGTACGATTTCTCAACAACTGCCGCACACGCATGTGCTTGCTTTCACAAGCTGCTGTCGATGTCCGCATGCAGGACCCGCTAACCGTGCTTGGCCCGTTCCCTTCCAGGTCGCCGGCCGCACACGTTGACAGCAGCGATTTCCCTGCTTTCACGCTGGCGCAGCGGGAAGCAGCAACAATTCCTGGAGGTGCTTTACTGTGAGCCTGACCACCATCAGCAACCCGGATCGGCGAATGGCTGAGATCGCCGACAAAGTGGAACACGGTGAACGATTGACGCTGGAGGACGGACTGTTTCTGTATGAATCGGACGATTTGCCGATGATCGGGCACCTGGCCGACCGGGTGAACCGCCGCCTCAACGGCAAGAAAGTTTATTTTGTGCAAAATATGAGCCTCTACTTCACCAACGTGTGCGAGGAGCACTGTGCGTTCTGCCACTTCCGCCGCGACGAGGGGGAAGATGGAGCCTACACGCTTACGCCGGATCAGATGCTGGAATTCGTCGCCAAGCATTATCACCCCGAAATGCGGGAATTCCATATTAGCCAAGGGCATAATCCGCACGTCCCCTTCGATTATTACGTCGATTGCATCCGCACGCTCAAGCGCCATTACCCGCAAGTGACGATCAAAGCGCATACAGCGGCGGAGATCGAGTTTTTTTCCCGGATTAGCGGGTTAAGCTATAAAGAAGTGCTGCAAACGCTGATGGAGGCCGGACTCGAGACGCTTCCCGGCGGCGGCGCCGAAATTTTGTCCGATCGTTACCGTAAAAAAATGCGTCTGAAAGACAAGGCGTCGACGTATGAATGGCTGGAGGTGCACCGCACGGCGCACCAGCTCGGCATGAAGACGCATGCAACGATGCTGTACGGGGCCATCGAGACGATGGAAGAACGCATTCAGCATATGATCCAGCTTCGCGAGCTGCAGGACGAGACCGGCGGCTTCATGGTGTTTATTCCGAACTCGGTTCAGCCGGCAAGCGTCAACGCCAGCATCAAACGCCGCGTTCCCGCGTTCGACGAGCTGAAGACAATCGCGATCAGCCGGCTCATGCTGGACAATTTCCCGCATATCAAAGCTTACTTCATCAATATCGGCATCAAAATGACGCAGCTCGCCTTCAGCTTCGGGGCATCGGACGCTCACGGCACGATCATCCAGGAACGCATTTCGCATGCGGCGGGAGCGACTTCGCCCGAAGGTGTGACCAAGGACGAACTGATCTGGCTGATCAAGGGAGCCGGCCGCATCCCGGTGGAGCGCGACACCTTCTATAACGAGCTTAAGGTTTTCGAATAATTTTTATTTTGCAGCAGAAAGGGTACGCCTATGGGTATGAAAAAACTCGTTATTCTCGGCGGAGGCTACGGCGGCCTGACCGTCGCCAAGACGCTGCTGGACAAGGACTTGCCCGCGGATACGGTCATCATCATGATCGACCGGATGCCTTATCAAGGGCTCAAGACGGAATATTACGCGCTGGCTGCCGGCACCGTCGCGGACATCGAGCTGCGGGTCCAGTTTCCGGTCGATCCGCGGCTTATCCTGAAATACGGAGAAGTGACGGGCATCGATCCCGAACGCAAGCTGGTGGAAATCGCGGGCGACGATCCGGTATCGTACGACTGGCTGGTCATCGCGCTCGGCTGTGTGGACAAGTACCACAATATTCCCGGTGCGCAGGAATATTCGAACAGCATCCAGACGATGTCGTCCTCCCGGCAGACGTTCCTGAATGTCAACAACTGTATTCCGTACGGGCAAATCACCATCGTCGGCGGCGGGCTGAGCGGCGTGGAGATGGCGGCGGAGCTGCGGGAAAGCCGGCCGGACTTGAACATTCGCATACTGGACCGGGGCGCGAGCGTTCTGTCCCCTTTCCCCGAGAAGCTGCAGCGCTATGTCCGGGACTGGATGCAGGAGCACGACATCGAGCTCCGCTCCCATATTTGCCTGACTCGTCTGGAAGGCAATATCCTGCACAATCAGCAGGAGGAGATCCAAACCGACGTAACCGTTTGGACAGCCGGCATACAGCCAAGCCCGGTCGTGCAGGCGCTGAACCTGCCGAAGGATAACGTAGGCCGCCTCGTCATCAACGAATATCATCAGCTGCCCGATTATACGGACATCTATGTGGTCGGCGACTGTGCCGCGCTTCCGTTCTCCCCCAGCGGGCAGGCGGCGGAAGCGCAGGGCAAGCAGGTGGCCGAAGTGCTGACGGCCGTATGGAAGAACGAACCCCCCCGGCTCGGCAAAATCAAGCTCAAGGGGGTTCTCGGCGCGCTCGGCAAAAAATCCGGCTTCGGACTGATGGGCAAACGCACCGTCATTATGGGCATGGTGCCGCGGGCGCTGAAGAGCGGCGTGCTGTGGATGTCCAAGCATCATCTGGGCTAACTCCTTCCGGTCCGGCCACAGCCTTATTCGCCCAGCAGATCGAACATCTCCTCGATCTCCTTGATCTTCGCTGCCACGGCGGTCTCCAGCTCTTCCGGGGTGAAGGCGGCCACGATCTCTCCGTTCACCAGAACGTAAGGGAACGTGTAGCATTCTCCGCAGTTGCCGAGACAGCCGTACTCGATCACGTCGTAGTCGGGATTTTGCTCAAGCTTCTTGAACAAAGCTTCGGTACCGTGATGCATATTGTTCGTGCAAAATTCGATGATTGGTCTCATCGCTCGTCTCGCCACCTTGCAGACCATTTTAATTTCAAGCCGATTGTAATATAATATATGAATAAGAAGGGAGTTGAAAACAATGAGTGAGAATGCACAAAGCACGATGTACGACGAAGTGCTTGAAGTATTAGATAAGCTGCGTCCGTTCCTGCAGCGCGACGGCGGCGACGTCGAACTGGTCGACGTGGAGGACGGCATCGTCAAGCTGAAGCTCATCGGCGCCTGCGGCAGCTGCCCGAGCTCGACGATTACGCTGAAGGCTGGTATCGAGCGCGCGCTCTTGGAGGAAGTCGAAGGAATCCAAGAGGTTATCCAAGTATTTTGACCTGATCTGGTCTTTATGCGAGAGTCCGACCCTGATCTGGCGGCCTATTCGGCTGTCCGTTCAGGGTCTTTTGTTGTCCGCGCGACGATAGCCCGGATCGGGTCCAGCCCCCCGGAGACGTCGACAATATTGCCCGTCAGGAAGTCCGATTTGTCCTCGCAGAGGAAAGCGATGACCCGCGCGATATCTTCGCCGGTGCCCGGCCGCCCGCGGGGAGCCTCCGTGTCGGTCATGCCCGCGGCCTGCTCGATGGTCGCTTCCTTGTACGATCCGCGGATATCGCCCGGACATACCATATTGACCGTAATGCCGTTCGGCGCTTCCTCCACCGCCAGCGTTTTGGTGAACGACACGAGCCCTACCTTGGCGGCGGCATAGACGGCCCGGTGCGGCCAACCGCGCGCCTCCGACGCATGCCCGAAGCCAAAATGCACGATGCGTCCCCACTGTCTGCGCCGCATATAAGGCAGCACGAGATGATCGAGCTGCATCACCCCAAGCAAATTGCTGCGCATCAAATAGTCGATTTCCTCTGGCGCATATTCCCCGAATAATCGGCGTTCTCTGACGAAGGGACCGGCGTTGTTGATCAAAATATCGATCCCCCCGAACCGTTCGGACACAGCTTGCACGAGTCTTTCCATATCGTCCCGGCTTGCTACATCGCCCTGGACGGCAAGACTGCGCACGCCCAGGCGCTCGATGCGGCTGCACAGCTCGCCAGCCTCCTGCCCGCTGCGCACATAATTGACGACGATATCGATCCCTTGCGCAGCCAGATGAAGCGCCGTCATTTTACCGAGGCCTTGAGCGCTGCCGGTGATCAATGCGACTCTCCGTTCCGTGTGCATTTCTACCTCCCATAGCGTCAACCGATATTTCGAGATTAGCGCCTATGACGAACAAAATTCTTCGTCATCGGTCGTCACCTTCGGTGTTGAAAATTTCCAGGTAGATCCCCTTCAAATTTTCAAGATGGGCGCCTAAGACGAACGATTCCTTCGTCGTCGGTCTCACCTTCGGTGTTGAAAAATTCGCCGAAGGACTTCGTCGAATTTTTCAAGATAGGTCAAGTATAGAGGATTCGGAAGGCCGATTTCAACTGCGGGGCAAATAACGGAACACGGCGGCAACCGCCCGCAGCGCCATTTCGCTGCCTTGACGCAGATCGTCGAGATTTTTCGGGATATCCTCGATTTCGGTACGGAGATTTTCGCCGCGGCGGGCCTCCCCGGCCTTCAGCAGATCGTCCAGCAGATCGGCGTTGATCGTATGAATCTCCATATTCCGCACATTGCGCAGACGCGACACCGGCTCGCGAAACCGCTCTTTCATTTCATTGAGCGGCAGGCCCAGCCCCGGATGAAGCTTATGCTGACGCATATTCCGCAGCACGGTGAAGTAGGAAAAGCGGGCCTTCATCCGCTCCGTCCCGAGCTGCAAACTTTCGTTCATAAAATAGCCGAGCTTGTCGAGAACGGCGAACAGGCGAATCAGCGCATTTTTGTAATAATACAGATGCCTGTTATAATTGTCCTTCTCCTCCCGGTTCATCTCGTCGACATAGCGCGACTTGACCAGACGGGCATACTGCACCGCCGCATATTCGCTCTGCTCCAGCTCGTCGATTGCCCGGTAAAAGCTGTCGGCCCATACGCGAAAGCGCCGCTGCGCCTCGGTCCGCCGCTTGGCCGGTACGGCTTCGAGCTCATTGATAAACTTGCAAATAGCGCGGTTGGCTTCCAACAGGAGGCCTTCGTCTTTGCGGCGCGATTCGCCGAACAAACCTCTTAGCATTGGCGGCAAGCCCTCCATTGTGCGATATCATAGAAGACAACAATTAGACGCCGAGCCCTTCCAAACAGCCTTAAGCCGCTGCAAGGACGTCGCCATCGGATGAAAAAAGGCTTACGAGCCCTAACGAGCTCCGTAAGCCTGAACGGACCCCTCCGCTGTCTGGCTGCGTAGGGAAAGCACGCATGTGTAGCATTGAACGCCGAACAGGCACGAGATCAGCAGCGTATGAAGCAGGCTGGTCGCCAGATGCCAGTCCGAGCCGATCGAGACGGTCAGCAAGCCGCCGCTTAAGATTTGCGCCAGGACGAAAATAAACGACCATTTCGCCGCAGACACCATGGAGCTGTTCGCCCGGTTCTGACTCCGCACTACCAGGTAAAAGACGCCGAGCAAAATGCCGAATATCGCCGCCGCCACGCGATGGGCGAATACGATTCCCGTATCTCCGCCAAGCTCCGGGATCACCTGCCCGTTGCAAAGCGGCCAGCCGACACAGCCGCCCCATGCTTCCGTATGCCGTACGAACGCGCCCAAATAAACGACGACGTAGCAGTAACCAAGCAAGGACCAGATCGCCACATGCATCCCTTTGGAAAGAACCGACCCGTCCCCCTGCTCCATCGCCTGTCCGAAACGGGTGTACACCAAATACAACAGCAGCGTGAAGGCGAAGGATATGAGCGAGAAGCCGAAGTGAAGCGCGAGCACCGCCGACGATTGCGGCATGACGACCGCCAACGCTCCGAGCACCGCCTGCAGCAGCGTGAAGAACATCGCTCCGCTGACATACCACTTCGCGTCCTTGCGCCGGCTGTGCCGAAACGTATAAATCATGGTGGCGAGCAGAATCAATCCGACGACGCCGACGACGAACCGGTGGCTGTACTCAATCATGGACTCGATCGTATAAGCCGGAACGAATCTCCCGTTGCACAGCGGCCAATCGTCGCCGCAGCCCCGGCCCGACTCGGTCTTGGTGACGAGCGCTCCCATCAGCAGGATGAGAAACATGCCGACCATGCTAGCGAAAGACAACCGTTTTAACATCTTCTGCATATTCATAGAATGCTGTCACCCGCTTTATATCGTATTGATCTTTATCACATGTCCGATCCTCTCAATTATAACGTTTAGCCAAGGGCTGTGCCATGCGGAAATGTTACAAAGCATCGAAAGTAACAGCAATACTAAAGGGGGATGAAGGAAAGACTCTCCAGACAGCGGCTGATGCTGCATCCGAAGAGCCTCTCCAATAACTAGCCAATAACTGGAAACCGTCACTTGGCAAGCGCGTCGGCAACCTCGACGGCCCGATTCAGGAACTGCTCGATTTCCTCGCGCGTTTTGCGCAGCTTGCTGACGAAACGGATCAACTCCTTGCCCTCGCGGAAAGCGATAAAGCTCGGAATGCCGAGGATGTTGAGCTCCTGGCACAGATCCGGCAGCTCGTCGCGGTCGATCTGGATGAAGTTCAGTCTGTCCTTGTAAGCTTCCACGAGCTCTGGCATGAACGGCTCGATAAAATGGCAGTCCTTGCACCAGGTCGTCTTGAACACCGCAATCGTCGGCTTGGAGCCGGCGATGGCTTCATTAAAGCGAGCTTCCGTTTTGACATATTCCATGAATAGGCACCGCCTTCGGATCAAAATAAGTGAACTCTCTGTCGATACCCCCACTTATAGCATTCCAACCTGCCGCTGTCAACCGGATACCGCTGCGACTCCCCCCTGGGCACCGCCGGGTACTGCTGCGGCTCCCCCCTGGGCACCGCCCCGACTCCTCTGGGTACTGCTGCGGCTCCCTCCTGGACATCGCTGCGGCTCCCCCCTGGACATCGCTGCGGCTCCCCCCTGGGCACCGCCGCGACTCCTCTGGGTACTGCTGCGGTTCCCTCTGGGTATTGCTGTCACCGCCCACGAATTCGGTTTCGCCCTCACACCGATACTGCCGCGACTCCTGCTCCTGCGCCGCTGCAATTTCCCTTCCCCGCACTACTTCTGCGGCCCCTGACTCAACTGCGACTCTCCTGCGCACTGCCGCCGGCGGTCGGAAGCAGGCTGCCATAGCGGCTCGCAGTGCCGTCGATCCGGTTAACGGGTTCGCCGCCAACCTTGTTAAAAGCAGCGGCCTATTTTGCGCAAGGAAATACGAAGGACTTTACAATTATTTCAAAAAGTGATATCATATAAATATCAAATCAATATTGAGTTTTTACAATAGGGAGTGGATGCAGAATGAAAGAAAAGAATGCCTGGAAAGTGAATGGATACCTTGGTATCCTGCTGATCGCCGCATGCTGCGGCGGAGGCATCGCCCTGCTGATATTCGGTGCGCCGGTTATCGGCGTCGCCCTGCTGATCCTGGCCGCCTTGTTCTCGACAGCGATCACTATCGTGCAGCCTAACCAGGCAATGGTTCTCACCTTCTTCGGCAGCTACGTCGGCTCGATTCGCGAAAGCGGCCTGTGGCTGACCGTCCCGCTGACCTTGCGCCAGAAAGTATCGCTGCGCGTGCGCAACTTTAACAGCGCCAAGCTGAAGGTGAACGACGTCGACGGCAACCCGATCGAAATTGCGGCGGTCGTCGTCTTCCGGGTCGTCGACTCGGCCAAAGCGTCGTTCGATGTGGACAACTACGAGCAGTTCGTGGAGATTCAGAGCGAGACCGCGCTGCGCCACGTCGCAACCAAATATCCTTACGACGTGTTCGGAGAAAGCGGGTATTCGCTGCGCGGCAATGCGGATGAAATTGCCGGGCAGCTGACGGAGGAGCTGCAGGAGAGGCTGGCGGTAGCCGGTGTGGAAGTGATAGAGGCGCGGCTGACGCATCTGGCGTACTCGACTGAAATCGCCAGCGCCATGCTGCAGCGTCAGCAGGCGGTAGCGATCATCGCCGCGCGGCAGAAGATCGTGGAAGGAGCCGTCGGCATGGTGCAGCTGGCGATTGCCCAGCTTCAGCAGGAAGGCGTCATCGAGCTCGACGAGGAGCGCAAAGCAGCCATGATCAACAATTTGCTTGTCGCCATCGTCTCTGACCGTTCCGCCAGCCCGGTCATCAATACGGGGAGCCTGTACTAAGCGCTTAAGCCCATGGCCCCCAAGAAAAATTTCCCGCTCCGGCTCGACCCGAAGCTGTACGAGGTGCTTGAGCGCTGGGCCGCGGACGAATTTCGCAGCGTCAACGCGCATATCGAGTACCTGCTGCGGGACGCCGCTTCCCGCGCCGGGCGGCTCCCCTCCATACGCCGCCTGGCAGCGCCGGACGGCGCAAACGAAGGCCGCGCCTCGTCCAGCGGCGGCGGGGACCATCGCGAATAACGCTTCTCCACGGCACGGACGGCGGACCGTACAGTGGGAAAAGCTATTCCATCACGCCGCATGCGGGCATGCGTCCGGATATTCCCGTACATTTCCGGTTATACTGCATGTATCAACGCCCGCTCCAGGATGAGCGGCCACGATTTGGCAGCAGCTTAGCTTGATGCAGTTAACAACAAAAAGACCACGGAATCGTGGTCTTTTTGTTCAGCTTATTGCCGGAAGCTTAGTCCCGGGTAATGATGACCGTTTGTGTTTCCTGCTCCCATTTCACGTCGGCGCCCAGGCTCTCGGAGACGAAGCGCACCGGAACGAAGGTCGTGCCTTCGATGAGCACCGCTTCTTTTTCCAGTGTCTTGGCGGCGCCGTTCACGGTCGCTTGCTTGCTGTCGATCGTCAGGACGACGACGTTGCCGCTGAGCGGGTCCGTAATGGTGACTTGACGAAGCTCGGCGTTCCATTTGACATCGGCATCGAGCTCCTCGGAGACGAAGCGCACCGGCACCATGACCGTGCCTTCGTTATTGTACGGCTTCGTCGTCAGCGCAGGGTCCTCAAACTCGTCGCTCATGGACATGTAAATTTCTTTCTTGGTAATGTTCAGGTCTTCCTTCAGCAGCTTGTAAAGCTGAGAATTTTTGTCCAGCGCGGCGACGAGACGGCTCGGATTAATTCCCGCAGTATCGTCGCTCAGCTCGACGACGCCGCCGGACGTATCGATCTTGTCGGCTGTAACCGGCTTGTTGATGTTCCATTGCTCTTGTTCGCTCGTAATCTTCACGTTCTTGATTCCGCTTGCTGCGCTGTTCGGAAGCAGCAGCGAAAGCTCCATCGTCTGCTTGCGGATCATCATATCCTGATCGACGTAAATATCGGTTTTGAGCGTCTGGTTTTCATTCAGGAACTCTTTGCCGCCGTTGGCCAGCAGATCGTTCAGCGACTTGTCGTAGGAGGCGAGCAGCGTCGCCAGATTTTCCTTCAGGAACGTATGCACGAACTCGACGGCCAGCGTCTTGTTTTCAAGGAACGGCATCACTTCGCCGGCCATCGGGTCGTCTTCGCCCGATTCGCCGCTTTCCTTGATCGCCGTTTTAATAATCGGCACATACAGGTCGTACAGCTGGCCGATAAATTCTTTCAGGCCTGCTTCGTCTTCCAAAATGCCGGTCAGGAAGCCTTTGACCAGCTGCGGCAGCTCGCTGCCGTTCACCTCGACATGGATTTTCTTAAGCGCCAGGCTTTCCCCGTTAACCGTCTCCGTCGCGTTGTCAACGGAGATTTTGCTCGGATTCGGCATATGGGTGACGAAGAACGATACGATCGCCGGTGCGATCTCGACCGCTTTGCTCTGCAGCTGCTCCAGCTGGGCCACAAGCTCTGCGGAGAACTCATCCGTATCGTGAAGCGCGACGCTGTTGCTGAAGACGATCGGCTTCTTAGCCCCTTCGATTTGGATCACGAATTGCTGATTATCCGTCGTCAAAGTAAACGGAATGCGTCCGTTCTTATACTCGAAATCGCCTTTGACCGAAACCGTCTGCAGGTCCTGCATTTTGACGTCGCTCAAATTCAACTTTACCGTGCCGAACAGATCGAGCAGCTTTTGCTCTTCCGGCGACAGCGCAGCCGCCAAATCTCTCGTCAGCTCGACAGTCACCGTCTGCTTGCTCTGCGACGAAGTCACATTGGCGCTGTTTGACATCACTTTGTTGATGTCGATTCCCCCGACGGGCTGACATCCCGCAAGCAGCAGGAGCACTCCGACGAGGACAAAGCTTACCATGGATAAAAACCTTTTCCTCTTCACGCGATAACCTCCAAATGATGTAATAAGTGCCGCCGACGTATTGTTCTACGTATCAGCAACGAAAAAGTCGCACCTTCACCCTGTAATTGATTCGACAAATACCATGAAAATCCTTTTAGCTGGGAGGAATTTCTTCATGCAAAGTGAAAAAGGCGGCCGGGAGAAGCATTGGCTGCGGCGCTTGGCAGAGCTGCCGCGGGAGGCGCTGAGACGGGCGAAAGCGGTTCTGGGGGCGAGTGCGGCTGAGAGCGTGCAGCTCGCCTCAGCGCCCCGCTTGCGCATGAAGCCGCAGGCGCTGCTCGAGCTGAGACAGCGGCTGGAGCGCCAGCTGCAGCAGGCCGGCACGCCGCTGTCAGGCGGCAGCCCGCCCGCCGGGCCGGCGGAAACGGCGCTGGTTGATCGCATCATGCGGCGCCGCGATGCCGACAACCGCAATAACGTCAGCCGGACGGCTGCCTATTGGGACATGTACCAGCGGAACCCGGAGCTCGAATGGGCGTTCCTGGCACACATGGTGTCGCGCAACGGCGGCTGGAATATGACCGATTTGCAGGGCGGGCTGTTGCCGCATGTACTGGACGGACGCCAGCGCGAGCAGCTCTTTGAATTTTTGGAGCGGGCTAACGCCTTGATTTTTCGCGATGCTTATCCCCAGCTTCTGCTGTACGAGGAGAGCGTGAAGGCGGGCCGGCCGCTGTTTCATCTGCTGCCGAGGTTCGGGGTGTCGCAGTTTATGCGCTTCGTCTGGGAAAGCTTCTGGCGGCACAACGATCCCGTCCTGCTGACCGTCGGGCTCATCGTCAACGAGCAAAGCTACATCGAGGGGCGGGTCGTCGGGAATCGCCAATTTCGGGAGGAAGTGTTGGAAGCGGCGTATTTTCGGGCGCAGTCGCTGCTGCAGCTGAATCAGGTGGTTTTTCCGTACTGGTCGGAGCAAAATCACTTCGTCGATCTGCCGCAAGGGAAAGAAGCGGAGGAGCGCGCGCCGCGTCTGGCCGGACTCATTCTCGAAAATTTCGCCAGCCTGCGCGAGCGCATCGAATTCGGCAAGAAGCTGTATGCCATTTTGTTCGCCATTCCCGCCGTTCGCGAAGGAGCGCGGCGGTTTGCCGCCCAGCGCAAGCATACAGGCTCTCGCTCGGACTATTGGCCGCATCGATTCGCTGCCCTGGGCAGAGAAGCGGGCCCCTCCCGAACCGGAACGCCGCCGCAAGAGCGGCTGGACGGCATCCGGCTCCGTCCCGGCGCAGCGCCGATCTACAGCCCTCCGCTCGGCGACGCCTGGCCCGACCGCCCGGTCGCCGTGCCGGAGGAATACGACTGGTGCGCGGATTTGACGCCGCTGAAGTATATGACGGACATCGAGCCGCCTGCTTCGTACGATATGACGGATGCCTACGCCGCCGGGCTGCGCGCGATCGAGCTGGCGGCGCGGGCCGGCAGCCTGCTGGAATAGGGAGCGCTCCCGGGCGGGGCCGGCACGGGATTCCGCCCGGCACAGCGGCCCGGGCAGCGCCGCCGCCATGCAAATTCCGCGCGGCGCCAGCAGCTGCCGGGAGCTTCGATACCGGTTCCCGTCCCAAGTCCAGCGCGACCTCAGCGGCAAGCAGCGGCGCGGCGGAACCGGTACCGCCCGCCGCGCTGGCTACCGCCGGCGGCGCCTACGAGCCCCGCTGCTTCGCCCCGGCCCGGCCCAGGTGGCGCAGCAAGGGCTTCGCCAGACGGCCCAGCGGGCCCGGCAGCCGTTCCAGGTCGGCGAGCGTCAGCGTGCGGGTCGCAAGCAGCAGCAGCACATACAAGAGACCGGCCGCCCCCGCCTGGATGATCGCTTGAACCGCCGCGTCCCATTGCGGGCTGCTAAACGGCCGGATTGCTTGCGCCGACCAGCCGTCGAGGAACAAGGCGGCCGCGGCGACAACGGCCGTCGTCAGGGCCAAGCCGGCCCAGCGGGCCGCTCCCAGCACGCGGAACGCGACCGCCCGGCGCAGCACGAGCAGGTTGATCGCCGTCATGATGATGAAGCAGAGCGCCGTGGCCCCGATGATGCCGTAGATGCCGAAGGAAGGCGCCAGCGCGTAGCTGGCCGCCAGCTTGACGGCGATGCCGACGGCGACGCCGGCCATGAGCGGCTTCATCCGGCCCATGCCCATCAGCACGGCGCCCGACGTCTGCATGACGATCTGAAAGACGGCGCTCGCCGTCAGCGCGACGATGATCGGCGCCGCGTACTGATCTACCCACGGCGAACCGGCTTTATTGGCAAAAATAAAGCTGTTGATCGGCCGCGCGGCCGCGCAGATAACGAGCACCATCGGCAAGCCGGTCAGCAGCGACAGCTGCAGCACCTTGCCCGTCTGCGCGCCGACCTGCTTCAGATCGCCGACCGAATGCGCCGAGGAGATAATCGGCACGACGGACTGGCTCAAGGCGACGGCCAAAATAATCGGAATGCCGGCCAGCGATTGGGCGCGGCCGCCCAAAATGCCGAGAATTTCCGTCGCGCCCCCTTCGCCCAGCGCTCCCTTCAGCAGCTGAATGACAATGGAAGAATCGATGGCATACACGAGCGTGACCGTCATCGAGAAGATGACGATCGGCACCGACAGCTTAAACATTTGCTTATAGATGGAGCCGTAAGCAAGCGGAGCTCCCGCATCCGCCTCTCCGACGGCCGCTTGTCCCTTCGCCTTATGCGACGCCGCGTAAGCGGCTCTTTCGTCGCGGTCGGCCGCGGCGAAGCGGCGGGCAAAGTACAGCATAACGCCCGCCGCGGCGAGGCCCCCTGCGACGCCGCCGAACGAAGCGCCCGCGATCGCCCATTCCAGCCCGAAGGCGAGCAGCACATAAGCGAGCAGGACCGATACCGCCACGCGGAAAATTTGCTCCACAATCTGCGAGATGCCGTTCGGCATCATATGCTGCCGCCCCTGGAAATAGCCGCGCATGATCGCGATCAGCGGGAACATCAGCAGCGCCGGAGCAATGGCGCGAATCGCCAGCAGCGCCTCCGGCGGATTGTCCGTCCACGTCAAATACAGCGGCGCCAGCGCATAGAGCAGCGCGCTCATGACGAGCCCCGCGGCGGCGGCGAACCAGAGCGCCGCGCGGTATATGCGATCGGCTTCGCCGAAAGCGCCGCGAGCCGTCCGCTCGGACACCATCTTGCTGAGGGCGCTCGGAATGCCGGCAGTCGCCGCGACAAGCAGCAGCGAATAAATATTGAATGCGATCGTATAAGAAGCCATCCCCGAATCCCCGAGCAGGTGGACGAGCGGAATGCGCTGCGCCACGCCAAGCGCCCTGGCCACCAGCGCGGCCAGGGTGAGGATGAGCGTTCCTTTGATAAGCGAATCCTTGGACAACCTGGTTCCCTTCTTCCTCCCGGGTCCGTCCAGCCGGGCAATAGCCTATGAGCGCAATTAGCCTAGTAGCGGACGACCCAAATAATGAACAGGACGATCATGACCAGCTGCAGGCCGACCTTGACGACCAGGCTGGAGAAAAAACCGACAAGCGCCCCGACTCCCGCGCGCACTGCCTGCCGGAACTCCGTGCCGACGAGCAGCTCGCCGACAACCGCGCCGATGAACGGGCCGAGCAGCAGGCCGGCCACCGGAATGACGAAAGGGCCGAGCAGCAGACCGATCGTGCTGCCGACGACGGAGGCCCGCGTTCCGCCGAATTTTTTCACGCCGAGCGCATTCACCGCATAATCGACGATGAGCAGCAGCGCGAGCAGCGTCGTCTGCAACAGCCAGAACCATACTCCGAACGGCTCGAAGCTGATCATCCAGCCGTATACGAAGAACGCCGCATAGATCGCCAGCGCTCCGGGCAGCACCGGATAAACCGCGCCAGCCATGCCGACGACGAACAAGGCGACGATGATGATCCATGCTGTCGTTGCCATAAAACGCCTCTCCTTTCGTGTTGCGTCCAGCTAAAGCCAGCCTAGCTTAGCTTAATACGTACTCGCGAATCACTTTGGCGACGCCGTGCTCCTCGTTGCGGTCTGTTACGATATCGGCGATACGCTTCACTTCGTCCTGAGCGTTGCCCATCGCCACGCCGAGCCCCGCCTCGCGGATCATGGCGATATCGTTCAGGCTGTCGCCCATGGCGATCGCCTGGGACATCGTGATGCCGAGCATGGCGCACACGTCGTGCAAGCCGCTAGCCTTGCTGACGCCCTTCGGATTCAGCTCGATATTGAACGGATGCGAATTCGTCAGCTCAAACCGATCCCAAGTCTCGAGCTCCTTGCGGATCGCCGCCAAAATATCGGTATCTTCCGTATAATAACCGAATTTAAGCCATGTTTGCTCGTTCGCCTCGCGATCGTCCAGCCACCGCTCCTTGTTGAATACGCCGCTTACGCAGTAAGACCAGTACCACGTATCGTATTGAAGCGCCAGCTCGCGCAGACGGAAGACGAGCTCTGTATCGAGCGGGCGCCGCCGGTACAACTCGCCCGGCCTGCTCCATACCTCGCCGCCGTTGACGGTGACGATCGGCGACGTCAGGCCAAGCTCCTCCACATAAGGATATGCGCTCTGGATGCCCCTTCCCGTAGCGAACATGACGGTTACGCCCGACTTCACTGCCTCGAGGATCGCCTGACGGTTCTCCTCCGAAATGGTCTTTTCCTCCGTCAGCACCGTGCCGTCCATGTCCAGCGCAATCAGCTTATACTCTCCCATCCCCTAACCCGCTCCTTCCATCTTGAAAATTTGGCGGTATCCGCCGACAAAAATTTCAACACCGCAGGTGACGACCGATGACGATAGGAATCGCTTGTCATAGGCGTCCATCTTGAAAATTTGGCGG
>Ga0207865_100315_pt1 | contig 56005 bp, 54 predicted proteins | sample HigsolmetaAR204D_FD_184836 | JGI IMG/M metagenome (GOLD analysis project Ga0207865, IMG submission 184836) | Ionic liquid and high solid enriched microbial communities from the Joint BioEnergy Institute, USA - AR20-4-D (SPAdes) (version 2) ...
CGAATGTGGTGTAAGCATTTGTCTTTGACTTCGTTTGGATTTCATTCGGTGGGGACGTACCAAAATCTTTCCCAGCGTTTTGGAGCGCAAGAGAAATGCCTTTCCGTTTGCCGGGAAGCCAGCCGTTGGCAAGGAGTAAATACCACGTTTGAGACCTGCCGCCGCAAACTGGTGCAGTCAGAACTGCGATCATGCCGCAGGTATACACTCTGGCGTGCGGGATACCTTGCGTCGCAAGGCGAATCCGGGCTTCCCAACCGGTGTAATCGTTTACAGCTGCCAATGCCACCAAGATGCCACCCATCGTCACGTGCTCCGGCTCTCGTTCCCAGCCTGCTCGAAGTTTTTTTCCGGCTTCCCTGGCCGCCACCCCAGCGCCACCCCGGTGGCGTCCTTTCCCGCAAGGGGCACAACCGTTTTCAAAAGGTCAGAGTGCCACCGTTTTTAAAAATACAGCCTCCTGTTGTTGGATACAGAGTGCTGTATTTTTTTAATTTTTTTATTCTCTCTGGTGGCGTGTAGATCTATTTTAGAGGGGTAGAGTCCCTTTTCTACAAGGGTGCCACTGTAGATGCCACCGTTCGTGTTGTGGTGGCATCTGTACTCTGTATACAGGTAAATCGGCTTTCGTCGGGAAGGGAACCGGGAAACCGGAAGGCGAAGCGGCGGCAGATGCCACCGCGATGCCACCTTCGGCGGGAACGAAGCCGAAACAACAGCGGCAAGTTGGGGGCGGAGGAAGCAGATGAGAAAGCAGTGGGCGCGGCTTGGGTGCCAGTGCGCTGCCGGAGCAACGACTTGACAATGGCCGCGCGGCTGGCACAAACGCCACCCCGGTGGCAGAGAAGGCGAGGGTGTATGTCCTGCCGCTGTATGCCGAATCCGCCCCTTGCAACCGGAAATCGCACCCGGCATGTATGCGCGGCGGACAATCTGCAAACACGTTGCAAACAACAGGCGCCGGAGTCACCCCCTCAACAATACCCGGAAACCGTGCAGAAGTTGGGAAAATGCCCGCCCTCAAAGGCTCTAGAAAATGCGATCCGACACACCGAAAACGCCAATTGACCAGCTATGCAGACAGGTTTGACGAGCTTTGGAGAGCGGCGGGCGGGCAAGTGTCAAGCGTCCGCGTCGGACACGGGACCGACGGCTCTGGCGTACACGCGGCGCGTACTCACGTGAAAGTTCTTTCCTATATATTTTTGCAAACAACGTGCAAACATCGACTCTGAGAAAGGGTTTGCAAGGCTGGCTTTTACCGAGCGCGTGTTTGTATCCATGGGCATGAGAAAAGGGAGCCCGGAAAAGGTTCTCCTGATTCACCTATTTGCTAAGCTTTCGCAGCGAGAGCTTTTCTTACGATGGGAGCAACTTGATTCGCCAACAAATCAATGGCTTTCTCAATACGGTGCAACGGTTGGCCGCCCATATCGAATTGCCCCATAAACCGGGTATGACCAAACAATTCATGTTGGTACAAAATCTTTTCCGCCAAGTAAACCCAACGCCATGTTCACGCCAAGTTTCCCGGCTCGCACCGCACTTGCGGGATTCCCCCCAACACCAATCCACAACGGAATTTTTGATTGAACCGGTCTTGGCGCAATTTGCGCATTGCGAAGCGGCAGCCGGAACTTTCCATGCCAGTTGACTACCTCTTCATTTTTCAGCCGCATAAACAGATGCAGCTTCTCTTCAAACAATTCGTCATAATCGTTTAAACTCGCACCGAAGAGGGAAAACGATTCGAGAAAAGCGCCTCGTCCCAAAATGATCTCGGTTCGCCCATTCGACAACAAATCAAGCGTCGCGAAATCTTCATAAACGCGCACAGGGTCTGCCGTGCTGATCACGGATAACGTGCTGGTCAGTTTAATTGAGGACGTTTCCCGCGCGATGGCGGCCAGCAACATGGCATAAGACGAGGTCACAAAATCAGAACGGTGATGTTCACCGACCCCAAACACATCCAGCCCTGCTTCATCGGCCATCTTGGCCATTTGAATCCTTTCTTCGACTCGCTTTTGCGCCGGTACAACATGCCCATTTTCGTCGGGGATTCGCTCGCCCAAAGAATAGATGCCGAATTCAAAGTGTGCCATTTTTCAACCTTTCCTTACAATACACAGAGTAACAGGACGAGGCCAAGTAACCCCAGCAGGAGAATGGGCATCGTATTTTTTAAATCGTCCTTGATGCGAACATGTGTCAAAACCCCGCCGATTCCAACGCACACAACGAGTAGTGCTCCGTAAAATACAAATTCCGTTTGCCAATAGCCAATCAACAAAATAACGGCTGCAGCGATTTCAACAATTCCTGTTACTACGCGAAACCATTGGGGCAAGCGCCATTTGGCAAAAGCTTCTTAAAGCTTCTTTATGCATAGTTGAGCCAAATGTTTTTCCGAATCCCGCCATGAGAAACGCTAGTCCTAACAAGCCTTGCAAAATCCAAATCAAAATGTTCATGATTTCCCCTCCTTGCGGTTAAACACAACCGGCATTTTTTGAATCCACGCGTCTGTGCTGAATTGCCTCCCGTAAAAAACCAAAATGCCGACATGCATCAAACTCAGAACCAGATACAGATTGCTGTAGACCGCCGCCGAATCGGCAAACAGGTTAAGCACGTTCCACTTCAGACCGGCGCCGTGGTCCGCGATTTTGCTGTAAATGGCTGAGGAAACGGCCCCCGATATAAAACCGAGCATCGAGAGATGCCCCATGCCGACGCCGGTCTGTTCCTTCAGAAGCGTCCGGGAAATCGTATTCGTCAGCGCGATTTGCATGAACATCTGGCCCGCGTTGCCGACGATCAATAGCAGAGAGATCCAAACCGGGGAGACCCCGGCCAATACGGAAAGCAGCACAAAAGCGGCCATCAGCGAAACCGAAGCCATGCGGAACAGAAAGGCGTTCCCCCGGGTATCGGCAATTTTCCCTGCCTTTCGGCCGAGCAGCGCCGAGACGGCGGCCGCCGGCACCATCGCGAAACCGATCCAGCCCGCGGACAGCCCATTGACCTCGGCCAGCAGTTACGGGGTCAAAAACGGCAGCGAATACCCGATTCCCATCACCAGAACGGCAATCGCCAGCCCCGCCGAATTACGCCGGTTGCGAAACAGCGACGGCGACACGAACGAACTGGCCGCCGCCGCCGTACGGATACGAAATACAAACAGAAGGAACAATACCGCACTTCCCGCTCCCGGCGCCCAGCTTCCCGCGGTGACCGCGAGCAGCAGCAAGACGACCGTCCCGGCCAGAAGCGCGCCGCCGATCCAGCGATCCGCCCTCCCGCGCCTTTTTCGTTCCCCAAATATTTACGGTAGAACGGAAGGGTCGCCAAAATCAGCAAAGGGATGCAAAGCAGCCACCGCCAATGCGCGAAACTGACCAGAATCGGCGTCACGACGGGGCCGACGGCGGCGCCGATGGCCAGGCCGGTCGCCGACATGCCCAGCGCGCGGCCGCGCCGTTCGTCCGGGAAATAGCGGGCGGGGATGATCATCGCGGTGGCCGGGATGACGGCGGCTCCGGCCGCCTGCAGAATGTGCCCCAACAGGACCATCCAATACCCCCGGGAAGCCAGCCCGGCCGGCCTACGCCATGCTGTCAATCGCGGAACCGGACTGCCGACGGGAGTTTATGCTGGCCTGGAAGGAGGACCGGTAGATGTCCAGGGCGGCGTATGCGTTTCGCTCTTTTCTTGTCCGGTATTTCGAGGAAAAGCAAAAAACGCGCTGAGCGAGCGGGTTCACAACGGGAGCAAATTGAATAGCTATGCAGACGGGTTTGACGAGCTTTCCGCGGGTGATGGTGCGGCGAGGGGTGAAGGGTCTTTCGGGTGCCAAACAGTGCGCCGGAGGAACAGGAAACGAAATCATCGATCTCAATCGTGCATAAACAACCGGTCCACCGTTGTGTTCAAATGTTTTGCCAATTTAAACGCAAGCGTCAGCGAAGGATCATACTTATCGTTTTCAATCGAATTGATGGTTTGCCTGGACACATTGCATAATTTGGCCAATTCATCCTGCGAGAGTTTCAGCGCTTTCCTCATCTCTCTGATACGGTTTTTCAACCCAAATCACCATATTTCTTTTTATACGCGATTAATGATACAAAAAATATGGGCGAAACCATTACCAAAATCAAAAACGGATTCGTTCCGTTCGCGTGACTGGTTATCAGAAAGCGCACAACTTCTGCGACCAATATAACGACGGTCCATATGAACGTCGTCGACATTGCTTTTGTTTTGATGAACTGCTTCCTTTCATCTCCTTGTTTGGCAAGTGAAAACAGCATGATCCCGATCAGCAAAATCAAGACAACGAACATGGCTATAACGATCCAACCAAGCCAGTTGAAATTCATATTGACCTCCCGGAAAATGTAAAGTTTATTTGACATAATCGTGCCGGGATTTTATAAGAATATCAAGTTCTTTTGACATAACGGCGTTCCAAAGCTGCCCGAACATTTGCTCTTTTTCTGGCATCTGATTATTCATTTCGTTGCAGCCACTGCATCCGTTGAATCAATTCCGGAACCTCATTTGCGAAAACAAAGCTGTTGAAATCGCTTGTCCAATTCCAGTGTTATTACCCCAGCAACTTCAAGATATAGGGTTCAAGCTGTTCCGGTTTCTTCATTGGGGAGAAGCGCTTCACCACACGACCTTCGCGGTCGATCAGAAACTTGGTGAAATTCCATTTAATGAACCTCATCAGCGGAATGTTCTGCTGTTTTTTCAAATACCTGTACAGCGGGTGGGCGTTCCTGCCGTTGACTTCAATCTTGGCGAACATTGGGAACGACACCCCGTAATTCATCCGGCAAAACTGTGCGATCTCGCCGTTCGCGCCGGGATCCTGCCCTCCAAACTGATTGCACGGAAATCCCAACACCTCAAAGCCCCGGTCGCGGTATTTGCGATACAGCATCTCCAGTCCTTCCAACTGCGGTGTAAATCCGCATCGGCTCGCCGTGTTCACGATGAGCAGCACTTTTCCTTTGTACTCGCTCAACGGCTGTATGCCGCCATCGATCCTTTCGGGCTGGAATTGGTAAACGTTCATCATTGATCCCCTCCTCGGGTCTGTATTGAGTTTTATTTTAACACACCGAAATAATATTGGCTGCAAACACGGCGCAAACCGCTCGCCCGGCGAAAGTGCTTACAGGGGAGAGATGTACACCGAGCGTCTGTTTGTATGCTTGGGCAATAAAAAAGGAACCCGGTAAAGGATCCCTTGTGTCTCACAACCGCCCCCGCGCCGCCCGTGTACTGCGGGAGCCCGCTTTTATCGCTGTGGAATTTGTTCTTCCAGCTCATCAATACCCGCTGCGAGCGCGGCAGTATAAACCTGAACCAGCAACAAGAGTTTTGGAGATTGGGTGACCGATTTCGAAACGATGGACAGACAGCCGCGGTCAATAGTGTTGTAAGCTCAATAGTGTGTTGTAAGCTCAATAGTGTGTTGTAATTTGAATGATTCTTTGTTTTTCGATCCATTGGACCGGCTTCGTATTCGGGGGCATCAAATCCGGATTTGCCAATAGATTGGCAAAAAATTTCAACGGCACCCAATACGTACTGTTTTTAAACATAAACGGCGCTTCCATATTCACTTTTTTTCCGTTAACGACGGCAACGGTGCTGTCGAGAGCAATTTCGATTTGTTTATCTTCGCGGACCAGCACAAAATGTTGATTGCCGCCCTTTTGTCCCTCTCGGTCCTTTTCTTTCCTAAAAACATGGACGCCAAGATGATCACTGAGCACGCCGAGATCGATCAACCGCTGTTTGGATTTCGGATCGTAATAAATGGAATCCCCGTCGATGAATTTCTTGTTGAGCCGGGCGGGATTGTCCGATTCGGTTTGCATAACACCTTACACTCGAAATCGCCGTTTATCTTTATCGTGGCGGTTTGTTTACATCAATTAACTTTTTCACGGACATAACACGGACATCATACAATGGGGCATTTTGGCTGTCAAGCCTTCGATTTCAGCGCCATGCAACATTCTGACATTTCTTTGCGTCTGCATAATATGGAAAAACGCCCGTTAATACGTGCATTGGGGAGGTTTGGAGGATCCATGATAAAAATGAGATCGGCGGGATTGGCCTTGTTGGCCGGAATCTTTTTGTACGTTTCCTTGCCCGCAAGCCGGGAGATGCCGGTTCCCGAACCGTCGAACGAAGTTCACGGGGAAAGCGAAATCGTCATAGAACCGGTGGACAAATCCGTCATTTATGAAGGCGAACCTGAAAAGATGGAACTACGGCTCGACCCGAAGTTCGAGAAGGATATCTCGGACAAAAAGAAACCTGTCCAAGGATTGTTCACGTCCTCGCTGGAAACGGCGGAGGCCGACGGGAAGATTGCACTCCGCTTCACCCTGAAAAATGTTTCGGGGAAAGATTTGCGCGTGCATCATGGATCGGGGCAAAAATACGACTTTATCGTCCGCAATGAGCGGGGAGAAGAGGTCTACCGGTGGTCCTACAATAAAGCTTTCACCACGGCGCTGATTGAATTTACGTTCGGCAAAGACCGCGAGCTTTCATTCACCGAAGAATGGGACCTGTTGGACGTTGAGGGAAATCCGGTGCCCCCGGGGAAATACGAGATCGTGTTTACAGCCGCAATCGGCCTGGATTCGGGAACGCCCGATCCCGAAGAACTGACCGCGAGAACGGTTGTCGAGATAGATCGTGCCGGGGAAGGTCTCAGTACGTCTCCGTAGCATTCGGGTCCATTACGGAAACTGTCCGGCGCAATTAGCGGAATGCGCGTTTCCACTGATGCAGGCAGAATCATGTGAACCTCTTTTCCTTGGAAAAATGCAATCAAGCGGAAAGGGCCGCCTCACCTCCGTGTCAAACCGCCGCCGGCATCCGGGAGGGATTCCATTCCAATCGCTAAAAAATGGGGCTGTCCCAAAAGGGTTATACCAAAAAGCTAGTCCCAATATTAAGAACAAATGAACCTCCAAAACCACTGTAAAAGTGGGGTTGGAGGTTCATTGTTGCTTGATTTCACATCAAAAATGGGGGTTTAAAAATCCAAAATGGACTTTTGGGACAGCCTCCGTAAATTAAACAACCTTACAGATTTTGCTGCAATTTCTTGGCTATTTCAAACAGCAATTCCGGATCATACGCGGGGGCATACGATTCCGGTTGGGATTCCATTTCCAGAACCGGCCCGCCGTCAGGCAGCTTGTCGGAAACAACCAATTCCTGGCCGTCGTCAGGATGCGTCCCGTTCCAGATCAGCTTGATATCTTTGTAATCGTCCGGACTGAAGCGGTAAATGGTGCGGTGGCTGCCGATCTGTTCGAATTTTTGCGTTTCCGGGAATTTGTTGTTGTCAATATCGGGAATCGGCAACATTTTTTTCACATCGACTCCTGTCAGTGTTTCCAGAGCTTTTGCGTAAGCAAGCGCATGAACGCCGCCGCGGACAAGCAAATATCCGATCATTTCGCGGGCCACGGGGTTATCCGTCATCTGGTACACACGGATTTTTTGTGTACGCGCGCCAACTTCCAGGAAGAAATTGTGCAACAGATCCAACACCAGATTGCCGCTGTTAAATACATAATCCCCTTGCCACGGTTGCCCCATGGAATTGCCGACGAGCGTCGCTTGACCCGTGGCAATAAAATGATGGGTGTTGCGGAAATCGCGTGCGGCGGCAAAGGGCGTATCCACAGGGGACTTGTTCGGCGCGGCATTCTCCAGAAGCGAGTTGACGGTGGCGGACACCAGTTCAATATGGCCGATTTCTTCCGTTGCGATGTTGGCAATCAAATCATAGTACGGTTTCAATTTTTTCTTTTCACGAAAGTTAAAGGATTGATACATATAGTTCATCAGTGTGGACATTTCGCCAAAACGTCCGCCCAGCAATTCCTGTACGGCGGAAGCGGCATTCGCGTCCCCTTCCTTGGGCTTCGGCAATTCAATTTGCAGCTTGTCGATTCGCAAAAACATAGGATAATACCTCCATTTTTTCCTTTGTAAAATTTCATTTATAATGAACGTTTCATGTTACAAAGATTTCACGTTATAAAAATTTCACGCGTATACAATACATTCCGTATCGGGCTTCCCGGGATCGCCTCTACTGACTATTATAATGAAAATTATTTTCATTTCAATATTATAATTTTTATAATTTAAAAATAATATTTATGTTTTGACAGCAATGTCTGCCGGCCATTCATTCCGATGACAAAACAAAGTATGAATTTAATTCACAAAGTATGAATTGAATCCGAAAGTATGGATACATTCTCCGGGGGCATTATGGAAATATGTTATACTGATCCCGGAAAGAGTTCTTTGTGAATTCTCACAGCCGTTGCTTGGATCTGAAGCTGACGCTTGAACAATTTACAGGGCTGGCAGAAAAACATGCCACCTCTTAACAGGAGGCGGGTGCGGGCGTGTTGCCTGATATTTCAGCGATGATAGTTGTGGTTCTTGTTGGCGTTGCAATGAGCTTTTTTTCTGCAATTTTTCCGAAAAAAATCGCTTCCGCGGCGGAAATCATTGTTACCGCCGCAGTGCTCGTCTATTTGTTTAGCGCCTTTTCGTTCGGCCAGGCGGCCATGTTGCTGGCATTCGGGGCGAGCGCTTACGGGTCTTTCTCACAACTGGCTGACCCAAATAAAAGAGAAAAACGCAAAGAGTTGTTACAAACTTTGCAGAATGCCGATTCCGCCGAAATCGTGCAAAAAAAAGATGCCAAACGCATTGGGGTTGATTTATTATTAACGCTGTTGGCCGGTTCGGGGGCTTTCTTATTTTTCGTTCTTGCTCCCGCAAATTATGTGGTATTAAAAATGTTCATCGGCTTCATGTTTTTGTCCGTGTCGGCACAAATGATCGGGAGAATAGGAAATTTTTATTCCACCCGTATATATTGGCTGCCTGAACAACAACGCATTGTCATCGTATCCCTGTTTCAATCCAAGGATTTTCCGGCGCAAGATATAAAAGAAGTACGGAGCGAATCCTCCCCGGATTTGCTGAAATTGCATCCGCTTTTTACCTTTTTGTCTTCCAATCAGGATTACACAAGTTCGTTTACCAAGGTGCTCAAACTTTCATTCCCCGGCGAACATATTTATCTGACTCCACAGGACTGTGATTATTGGGAGCATCTATTTTCACCATATGTATCGTCCGGGAACAACAAACGGACAAAAGACGTTTTGCCGCTATGGCACCCTGCTGTGCTGAAACGTTTGTTCTGGAAAGCTTATTATGCCGTCGCTGTCAAAGGCATATCCGCTTATACGGGACTGTTGTGTCTTCTTATATGGCTGGATGCGCCCGCCTGGGCCATGATTTTGTTCGTGATCTTGTGGTGGATGCTGAATGTATATGTTTCAGACCGTGTGCTTATTGCCGCAACGGATGCCGAGCCGTTGACCGAAGGTGAAATTTGCGATCGGGCACAAGCGATATTTGCCAAGGCGGGCATTACCGGTACGAGATTGTTTATCGTGGACTCGCCGGTTTATAACGGATTGGCCGCCGGAATGAATATCGGGCGGGCCGCAGTGATGTTGACGACAGCCACCTTGAAATTGCCGACCTCATCCGTAGAGGCCATACTGGCCCACGAGGCGGTTCATGTCAAAAAACGCGATGTGCTTCTCAATCAAATCATACGGTTGATTTTTGCCGCGGTTATCGGCGGATTGGTGTACCTGTTTTTTGATGAGATGAAATGGCTCGCCCAACATCATGCTGTTGTCCTCATCGTTCTGGTGTATGTATTGATGGTCATTTTCCCCGTATATTTATCATTTTTTGCACAGTGGACCGAAGTGCGGGCAGATCATCTTGGCGCCGCCTTGCTTTCCGGCGGAAACGCGCATATGGCAAACGGTCTGGCAGATTTGGGATTAGCACAGGAACGGGACCTGGAAAAGTCGCTGGAATACAGTTCAACCGAAAAAGGCACAGCGCCGGGAAAAACATCCGGTATTGAACGGGATTCGTGGTTTTGGCGCTTCCTGGAATTTCAGTTTCAGGCACATCCCCCGATGTACTGGCGAATTCAAAGTCTCCAAAAATTCACAAGTTGGAAAAAAGCGCGCAAACAGTGGATGATTGACCGGTTTAAAGAATCGTGTCCCGATCTCTTCAGCAAATAAGAATGCCGGAACAGGCCTTCAAAAAAATAAATCGGGCGATCCCGTCTGCAGACCCGGTCTGCCGGCGGAATCGCCTCTTACAGGGCCGGCAACCGCACTCTTCCTCGTATCCATATTCTTTTTCGTATTCATTTCTTTCCCGTACCTATCCCCCTCGTTTTACCATGGCATCCTCATCTTCGATCCTCGAAAAAAATTTCTTAGATCGTGTAGTGTTTTTGTTATATTGTTCGTCTATTAATTCGGGAAGGGAGGGAGGGCCTATCCGGGACGAAGTACTCGTTGAAAAAATATTGGCCGGTGAAACCGAAAAATTCCGTTTGCTCGTGGAAAAATACCAAAACCATATCTTCCGGCTGGCATATTCGGTACTTCACCATGAAAAAGATGCGGAAGACGTGGCCCAGGAAGCGTTTGTGCAAATCTTTCTGTCTCTCCCTCTCTACAGATCAAACGGTTTTAAAACGTGGATCTCGCGCATTGCGGTGAACAAAGCGATCGATTTTCAGCGAAAAAAACAGGTTGCCAAGGAACAATTGACCGGTGCGATGCCGGAGGGGAACCTCTCATTTACAGAAGACGGAACCCAAGGATACTTGCTCGCCAAGGAACAGAGGGAGGAAATTCTTACGATGTTGTACGGCATGCCGGCTAATTACCGCAGTGTGTTGCAAGCCTATTATCTGGAAGAAAAATCGGTGAAAGAGATCGCCAAGGAACAGGGAATCAACGTAAAAAATGTGGAAATGCGGCTTTACCGCGCCAAACAATGGATCCGCAAAAATTGGAAGAAGGGGGCTCCATCATGATGCATTTTTCCCGTAAAGTGTGGTCCGACTATATTTTGGGAAATGTGCCCGAAGAAAAACGGAAGGAATATGAAGCACATCTGTATGCCTGCCCCGTTTGCCTGGACACATACACAGATTGCCTGGACGAATTGGCGGACCGTCTGCCCGGCCTTGCGGATGAACAGGCTTTCGGAGATCACGTCATGTTCGCCGTGGAATGTGCGAAGTCCGAAAACAACATCGAACGGCGCTCCGGAAAAGAGCGCAAACCATACCGTTGGCGGAACACTTCCATTTTCCATTATGCCGTCGCTTCCGTGATTACAGTGATATTGACTTTCAGCGGAGCCTTTCACTTGTTTTCCGCAGAGATCCATGATGTGGCGCAAAAAACGTTGGAAGAACGGCATACCCCCTATTCCCAACAACTTATCGACAAAACCGCGCGGTGGCTCGACCAATTAGACAGAAACGGCGGATCGGCAAATTAAACGTTAGAGGAGGTTTTACGCAATGAATAAAAGCGGATGGACCGCGTTTCTCCTGTCCATTATACCGGGAGCCGGGCACCTGTATTTGTATCATCATGTCCGGGCGGCGGTATATTTCATCTTGTTTTTTGTGCCGCTGGGACTGGGTTTCTTTTTCAGTATCTTGACCCGTCACATCGATCCTTTAAAAGTAAGCATCCTGTTTGCGGCGGCGATATGGGTCGTCAACAAGTTCGATATGATTTTTGCGATTGCCGAGTATAAGCAAAAGCATGCATCTGAACCTGCGGTTGGCGAATTAAAAACGTCAGAAGAGGAAATCCGCAAAAAGGATGAAAAAACTTCGGTGATGTTGTGGTCTTTGCTATTGCCCGGGTCGGGACATCTGTACCTTGGGCTTATGATCCGCGGGCTGACGTTCCTCATCAGTTTTTTCGGCGTGATGGTGATGATCATATTCGTCACTGCCGTCACCGACCGGGCCGGTTTTGCCGTCTTTTTGGGCATACTTCCCGTCATCTGGATTTTCTGCTTGTTCGATGCCCTGCATTTGGTTAACCGCAAGCACAACGGCGAGATATTAACCGACCGCAGCGTATTTGAAGATTTTGAGGGATTAAAAGCTTCGGGAAGAAAAAGCAAATTGATCGCCCATTTTTTGTCCATTTTCCCGGGGGCAAGCCATATGTATCTCGGCCTGCAAAAAAGAGGGTTGCAGTTCATGGCGGCATTTTTGTTTTCGATTTATATTCTTGATGTGTTGCGGCTGTCCATTTTTCTGTTTCTCATTCCGATCATTTGGTTCTACAGTTTTTTTGACGCCCTGCAGCATATTTCCAAATATGAGGAACAAAACGAATTAAAAGATGTTCCTGTCGTCGACGGACTGGTCAATCACCGGAAATGGCTGGGCATCGGGCTGTTGCTTTTGGGAAGCTTCTATTTGTTCGATCAAATTCTGCTTCCCCTTACAGACCGGTTGCTGAGAGAATATTACGACTTGTCCGGCTTGTATGGTTGGTATTACAGATATTTTCAGACAACCGTCGTCTCTGCGGTATTAATCGGCATCGGGCTGAAACTGTTGATCGGCAGGAACCGGCGGAAAAAAACGGAATAATAGGTTGGCGCGCGGGGCCATCTTCCGTCTGGCGTTGCCGCGGTAATGGAAAAAACAAACGCATTCCCCGTGACGTGCATATCGACAACCGGACCGAAAGAGGACGTTTCCCTAAACAGAACAACATGTTATAGTTAGATTAATGAGATCATGATCAGGGAGGGGACCCATGTCATTCGTAAGCAAATTTTTGGCAAGCATTGGGATCGGTTCTGCAAAAGTGGATACCAGGATTTTCAGAAGCCAACTGGTTCCCGGCGGAAACGTGGAAGGAATCGTCCAAATCAGAGGAGGCAATGTCGAGCAGAGCATCGGCAGTATTTACCTTTCCTTGCTCACAACATATCTGCAGAAACAAGGCGACAACAAAGTAACGGTACAAACGGAGATCGGCCGCTACCGGCTTACTCAATCCCTTGTGATTCAACCCAACGAAGTGAAAGAAATCCCGTTTTCCTTCCGTTTGCCGTTGGATACCCCGATTACGATCGGCAAAACGAGAGTTTGGGTGCAAACCGGACTCGACATTAAAAATGCGCTTGATCCTTCTGACCAAGATTACATCTCCATCGTCCCTACGCCATTGATGGATGCATTTCTTCGTTCATTAAACGAATTGGGATTCTATCTGCGGAATGCCGACTGTGAACAGGCAAAAGGGATTTTCCGCAACCGGTTGCCGTTCATTCAGGAATTCGAATTTGTGCCCGCCACAGGACCTTTTAAAGGGAAGCTCGATGAATTGGAAGTCGTATTCCTGCCCAACGACAATGGCCTCCAAGTGCTGATGGAAGTGGACCGGAAAGCCAGGGGATTGGCCGGCCTCCTGACAAAAGCGCTTGAAATGGATGAAAGCCTGGTCAGATTCACTGTCACGGAGCGGGATCTTCCCAACCTGACCGGACTCATTTATTCCGTTATTGACCGTTACAGTTAAACCGGATTGAGATAAACTTCACCGAATCTGTCCTGCCGATAACAGCGCGCCGCCACTTTCTTTTCCTTAAGCAGCGCCGATTCCCATGTAGCTACCGCCCTTCGAACGATTATTGTTGTGTTTTTTGCCTGGTTGATTGTTTTTGCGGAAAATGTCCACTATACAGTGTATGACATCAGCATGAAAAGTTTCCTCTTTCTAATCTTGTCGGGATTGGCTACAGGAGCTTCCTGGTTGTGTTACTTCAAAGCGCTTCAATCAGGCCATGTCAACGTAGTCGTGCCGATTGACAAATCAAGCACTGTATTGGCCATGCTGTTCGCCATGATGTTTCTGGGCGAACCGGTTACTTTGCTCAAAACCGTCAGTATGGCGGCAATCGGTGTCGGAACGTACATGATGATACAAAAACAGGAAGAGGCAGAGAAAGCTGCCGCAAACTATAAATTATATCACGAACCGGATATCACGAACCGGGAAGCAGTGTACTCTTGTGACCTTGGATTCAACTTTTTTTAGGAAGACGCGGAAGTGCGGGACGGATCCGCTTGGCTATCATCCCGTGTCTGGGGGAGCAAATAAAACTGATCATAAAGATCACTCCTGTAGCGAACGCCATCGATCCGGAGATGGAGGTGTCCAACCATACCGCAACATAGTATCCCAAAAACGCGGACAAAACGCCAAATAGGGAACTGAGCGCCATCATGACCGACAAGCGGTCTGTCCATAAATAGGCGGCGGCTGCCGGGGTAATTAACATGGCCACCACCAGAATGGCTCCAACCGCATCAAAGGCGGCTACCGCCGTTACCGAAATCATCGTCATAAATACATAATGCATCAGCACGACGGGAAGTCCCAGGCTCGCCGCGAGCGCAGGATCGAAAGAAGTAATTTTCCATTCTTTATAAAAAACGAGGATGAGGAATAATACCAACGCTAAAACCACAAAAAGTATGAACACCGCTTCCGGAACGGACCCGATCCATGGCAGTTCGATTTTTTCCCATGGAATAAACGCAATTTCGCCCATCAGCGCATGTTGCACATCGAGGTGGGCGTTTCCCACTTTGGTGGCGATCAGCACAACCCCAATGGCAAATAATGTCGTGAACACAATCCCGATGGATGCTTCCTGTTGCACTCCCCGGTTATGAAGCCACTGCACCAACACGGCAGTGAACAAACCGGCGGCCATCGCGCCGATCAGCATATGCACTCCGGTCAGTTCGCGGGTAACCAGGAATGCGACTACGATGCCAAGCAGCACGGTATGGCTGATGGCATCGGCCATCATGGCCATTCTGCGCAAAATGAGCAACACCCCGACCAATCCGCAGGAGAACCCGACAAGAGACGCCGTCAACAAAATCCAGCCCGCATAGCTCACCTTACGTCCCCCCTTTCCAGGATGTTTTGCCGGGATAACGTTGTCTAAGCTGTTTTTTCTGAACGGATCGCTGCACGAAAAGCACCAGGATCCCCTTGCGCCAACCGAAAAGAAGAGAAACGAGGAACAGACAGGAAGCGGCAATGACGATGAACGGTCCGGTCGGCCATCCTTCGCCGGCTATGCTGACCAGCGTGCCGATCGTCCCCGCTCCTCCGCCAAACAAAGCCGAAAGGACGACCATCCAACCGAAGGAATGGGTCCAATATCGCGCACTGACGCTCGGGATAATAAGGAGCGCGGCGATCAGGATCACACCGACCGCCTGAATGCCGATGACAATCACGAGCACCAGCAAGGCCATGTAAACCGTGTCCATCCACTTTCCCGAAAGACCAAGGCCTTTGGCGAACTGGGGGTCGAACAGAAACAGTTTCCATTCCTTAAATGAAAGGAACGTAACGGTGATGACGAGCAACGCGACCCCCGCCATGATCTTCACATCTTTGCTTACCATGGAGGCGGCTTGCCCGAAAATGAAACTGTCCAGCCCGCTCTGATTTCCTCCCGGCATCCGGCTTACGATCGCAAGCAGCATAATGCCCAATCCGAAAAATACGGACAGCGTGATGCCCATTGCCGTATCTTCCTTAATGCGGCTGGACGACCGGATCCACATCACCAAGAAGGCGCCGATTAAAGCGCTGACCGCCGCCCCGGCAATCATCAGAAGCATGTTTTTTTCGCCAAGTATCGCAAACCCGATGACCACTCCCGGCAACGCCGCATGGGCCAACGTGTCGCTCATCAGGCTCTGCCTTTTCCAATAGGCCAGGCAGCCTGTGATGCCCGCCGCCATGCCCAGGATCATTGTACTCAAAAGCACCCATTGCGCATTGTATGATAATGCCTGTATCATCCCAACTTCTCCCCCAACCACCGGAGAGACCCGCCGTATGTCCGGTAAATATTTTCTTTGGTAAACACGGACTCCGTCGGCCCGTGAGCGATCACGGTCCGATTCAGCAATAATACCTGGTCGAAGTAATCTTCGACGGTCTGTAAATCATGATGAACGACCAGGACGGTCTTTCCGTTGTTTTTCAATATTTTTAACGTATCCATAATCGCCCATTCCGTTGCGGCATCCACACCGGCAAGCGGTTCGTCGAGAAAATACAAGTCCGCATCCTGAACGAGCGCGCGAGCAAGAAACACCCGCTGCTGCTGACCGCCCGACAGCTGGCTGATTTGCCTTTTGGCGTAATCGGCCATTCCCATTTTTTCGAGCGCCGCCATGGCCTGTTCTTTATGCTTGCGCTGCGGCCATTTCAGCCATCCGATTTTTCCGTACAGTCCCATCAGGACGACGTCCAACGCATTGGTCGGGAAATCCCAGTCCACGGAACCTCTCTGCGGCACGTACCCGACTCTGGATTTGGCCTTGTGATACGTCGTGCCAAAGAAGGAGACCGATCCGGACAATTTGGGATGCAGATGGAGTATCACTTTCAGCAATGTGGATTTTCCGGCTCCGTTCGGTCCGACAATACCCGTCAACGTCCCGGGCCGTATGTCGAAGGAGACGTCTTCCAACACTTTATTTTTCCGGTACGATGCGGATAATCCGTTCACGCTAAGTACAGCGTTCATCTTTTACTCATCCTTCCCGCTCAACGCGCTGTAAATGGTCTCTACGTTATGCCGGTACATCCCGAGGTAAGTGCCTTCTTCCGAACCGGGATCTCCCATGGCGTCGGAATAAAGCTCGCCGCCTAATTTCACGTCCAGACCGTGCTTTTTGGCCCCTTCGATGACCGCATTGATGGAAGCGGGGTTGATACTGCTCTCCACAAACACCGCCGGCACGCTGTGCTCGACCAGGATATCGATTGTCTGTTCGATATCGGTCAGGCCGATTTCATCTTCCGTGCTCAAACCTTGCAGACCGATCACTTCGATGTCCAGCATGCGCCCGAAATATCCAAAGGCATCATGCGCGGTGACCAGTATCCGCTTCTGTTCCGGAATCCGGCTTAATTTCCCCACCGCTTCTTCCTTCAACGCATCCAATTGTTTGAAATACTCGTTTTTGTTGGCTTCAAAATATTCCGCATCCTCTGCCGACAGTTCTTTCAATTTGTCCGTCGCTGCCGAAAGCGCCTCTTTCCACAAATCGATATCGAACCATATGTGCGGATCGATTACTCCATTCTCGTCTTTTAACAACTTCTCTTGCGCAACCGCTTCGCCCATGGCAACGACAGGTTTGGATTTTCCGATTTCATCAAAAGCTCTCAACATATTCGCTTCAAGATGCAAACCGTTGTAAAATATCACATCGGCGCTTTCAAGTTTCAGGATATCGCTCTGGGTCGCATTGTACAAATGCGGATCGATTCCCGGTCCCATGAGGCTTTCCACGTCAATCCGGTCTCCCCCGATAACGGATAACGGCTCGGCAATTTGCGCAATGGTGGTTACCACTTTCAATTTCCCGTCTTTTTCTCCGGCAGCCGTACGGTTCGCTCCGGAACCGCATGCCGAGATCAGCATCGCAAAAACCAACAAAGCCGCCGCAAAAATCATTCTCGCATTCTTTAATCGGACTTTCTCCATGATGGTTTCTCCCTCCCGATATTATTTTTTTATTGTAATATTTTCAAACGAAAAAAATGCTTGGGCACAAAAATTTTTCCCTAAGGAAAATATTATTCTTAAATAAAAAAATAATGGTTTCGCGCCATTTTGTCAAGCGATCCGAAACCATCATCGAAATCGTGATTCGAAACCATCTTTCGAAAACTTTATTTTATTTCATGTTATTTCAAGCAATTGAACTTTCACCGCATTAATCGAGCCGAATGGTTACGTTGCCGTTGGTAGTGGAAGCTTTAATGTCGTGCGTTCCCTTTCCCACTCTGCCGCTTGCCTGTTTCCCTTCGACCCTCAAAGGATCGTCCGCGTGAATCGAACCGTTCGTGGTCCGGACCGATATTTCAAAATCGGCGTCGCGGGCAAGCGACAAATCGATGGAGCCGTTTGTGGTGGACAGATCCCAATCGTCATCAATCACGCTACTGTCCAAACGAATCGCCCCGTTCGTCGTTCTTGCCTTTACACTGCCGACTTCTCCGTCGACTTCAATTTTTCCGTTCGTCGTGCGGATGTCGATTTCCCCCGCAATCGATTGGGCAATCACTGCCCCGTTGGAAGATTGCAGCCGCATCGATCCGTCGAGATTGGATAATTTGATGGCGCCGTTGGTCGTGACGGCCTGAAACGACTCGCGCAACGGCAACGAATCCGCCGAAATATTTCCGTTCCGCTGGTTGATTTCAATATCCAGGGGATGATCCTGCGGCAGCAGAACGGTTAAATTCACAAACGGTTGTGTCCAAAAAAAGAACCCGGATGAAGGAGACTCGGTCTCCACGTACAATGTCCCGTCTTTTTCATAGACCTCGATTTGCACATCCCGCACTTCCGACGGCCCCCCGAAAAAGAACGAATTGCGTACGGTAGCCCGTACTTCCACATCGTCCCGGTTACCGGCAATCAATTCAGAACTGCCGTTTTCGTTTTCGATGACCAACTGTTCGGTGTCAGCGGACAACGGTATCGTGACCGGTTGTTTGGCCAGCGTTTCACCCGGACTGAACCATTCTTTTATTCCCCCCGTCTTTGTCCAACTCATCCATCCCTGGAATAAAAACACGGCCAACGCGCAAACAATCATGGCGGACGTTAACCATCCCCAAGCCAACGTTGTTTTTTGCTGATCGGTTTGCGAAGGAGCAAGAAAAAATTCGATCCCGAGGAGGATCAGAAAAACCGCCCAGCCCTGCATGAGCCACATCATACCGGGTATTCCCGCAAACTCCGCTAAAATCGCCGCCGCGGTAAGCAGCACCATCAATACCGCTGTTTTTGAACCTACACGGTGTGCCATTCACTTGTTTCCCCTTTCTGTCCGGCAGATCGCCTGCGCCATTCGAACACTTCTTTTATATCGTTCATTTTAAACATGAAACCATGAACGTAAAACAGACTTTCGTCGATGATCCGCCCCGACTTTGGTCGGGTATGAAGACGGCTTTGAAATGAATCGAATCGTTCGGGACACCGGCGTATACTCAAACTGCAGACGAGCGGGGCGAACAGATTGAAGAATCCGGTATTATTGAAGGATCCGGTATTAATGACGAACGGATTGAAAGATCCGGTATATGATTGAGTATCGGACAAAAACTTGCCGTATCTGCGCATATTTGAAGCAGTTGAGGATGAGGGTGAAAGCATCGGAGAAGGCTTGAGGTGTCGAGGTGTCGGACAATTGGATTAAGTTTTAACGTAATCTTGAGGGTCAGACGATTGGATTAAACTTCAACGTAAGCTTGAAGAATCGGACGATTGGACTAAGCTTCATGTAAGCTAATATGGACGGCAATTTTCTTACGGACTGGGCGGACGTTATTTTACGAAAATCGCGTCAAAAAAATTGTTACGTACCTGAAAACCGTTATTTCTGGTTTTCCCCCCGTTTTGAGCTCCAAAGCAAGAGAATAACGACTCTGAGGTCCGTTGGATCTGAAATCCGGCCCATTCAACGCCAAAAACGGCTGTACGGAGACTGTCGATTCATTGTTGATGGTGCAAAAATATACGGCTTTACGTGAAATGTTGCCTTCCTTCGCTCAAACATCTTGTTTTCCATTCCTTGATCCAACAAAAAATGTAAGAGGTAAGGAATGGAAAGCCAAACTCGCCGGAAGGCCATCATTTCACTTTCTACTCATTTTGCACTTTTCCCGGATTTCCGCAACATCGTTTCATCCGGGACGGAATTCGGCACTCCCGCTGTACCACCCAATACTTGTGTTATATACCATTTTCCTTCCGTTTCCGCCACTTTCAAAGACGCTGCTTCCATTCCGGCGTCGCCTGTAGATGTTTTCAAATGAAATTCAATTTCGAATTCCCAAGACCCATCGCCGGTTTCCCGCTCCTTTGCAATGTGGAACTCATCCACCCAAGGGCTGGATACGCCGGTTACCCAATGGATGCTTTCATAATGCGATCTGGTTTTTTCTTTTAATTCAGGAGAAAGAACCGCGAATTGCACGGCCCCGTTGCGGTTTTTCACCCCCTTGGCCCACGTGCGGGCGGCTTCCTGCGGCGTTTCGGCCGTTAAACCTTGTTGCAAAAGATCCACTTGTTGTTGCAGGTCCTGTTCGGCTTTATCGATAATTACCGAACGCTCGTCTTCATCCCATGTGACTACCGCCCCTAATGCTTCGGCGACCCAACGGATGGGCACCATGACCCGATCGTCTTTGATCTCCGGCGGCACGTCAGGATTGATCACCTGACCGTTTACGATGAGCTTGACCGGATTGGCCGCTAAAGTCAATCCGGATAATGTCACACAGACGATGATACCAATGACCGTTGCCCACATTGTTTTTCTCACTTCATATCACCTCCAATGATTCTGACGGACACCGGGGAACAAAGGTTGCTAATGACGTTTTTCCTTTATATACCTTTTAACGGGTTCGATGATGATGAACGAGGTACTTGGGATGAATAATTTTCATAGCCGCCTGGCGTAATCGCCGGGATCACAATCGTCACCACTGTGCCGTTTCCAAACTGGCTGTCGATGAAAACTCCATATTTCTCGCCGAAATAAAGTTTCACTCTCTCATTCACATTGGACAGCCCAATACTTGCCTTACCTGATCCGTCTTCATAGTCATCATTCAGTAGTTTTGCTTGTATGCTGCGCAATTTTTCTGCAGGGATTCCTTTACCGTTATCCCGGATCGTCAATCGAATGGTTTCATTTTCCAAAGAGCCGCTTATCCATACCGCTCCGCCTTCCGGCAAGTGTTCCAGGCCATGACGTACGGCATTCTCCACCAGCGGCTGAAGAATTAACCGAATCATGCTGTATTGCTGAATTTCGTCGGGGATATCAATATAAAAAGAGATGCGGTCTCCATAGCGGCAGTTTTGAATGGTGATATAATTCTGCAGGTGCGCCAGTTCTTCGCCTACCGTCACCAGTTTCTCTTTTTGTTGCGTTGCATATTTAAACATTTCTCCCAGCGCAACGACCATCCGGCTGATTTCCTCATTTTCCGCCACAAGCGCCATGGCGTTGATGGTGTCCAGAGTATTATAGAGAAAATGGGGGTTAATTTGCGATTGAAGGGCATTGAAATTTGCCTCTTTTTCTTTCATACCGGCTTTATATACCGAATGGATGAGATTGTGAATCCTCGCCACCATCATGTTGAATGTGACCGTCAATTCCCCGACCTCATCCGTACTTTGCAACGGAATTTGGCTGCGAAAATGGTTCTTCTCGATGTTTTTCATCGATTTCTGCAGCCTTTTTAAAGGAATGACAATTTTCTTGGCAAAAACAACCGAAATCAGCAAGGCCAAAATACATCCGAACATCCCGATCCTTCAGAATCCGGTCCATATCATAAATTTCGATTCCCATGACCAGAACGCCTTAGGGCTTGTTTTCCCTCAAATTAAATACTTTGCGCGTTATGCCGAAATTCAGGCTGTTTTTCCTGTAGGGAGTATGAGGAACGGATTGTTCAAGATCTTCCGGACCCAGCATGATTTTCATACCGTCGGAAGATAGCGCTTCCTTGTACCACCACGAATTGATGATGTTGTTCTCATCGGGAATAACGTCTTTCGTATGATAGTAAACCCGTTCATCGTTAACCAACGTAACGCTTCGCAATCCCCCGTTAAAACCTAAAAAGCCGACCCAGCTGTTTAATTTGTATGTCAGATCGATTTCCCATGAGGCATGCTGTACCGGGTCGTCGGGAATTTGATTGATCATCTTCTGGACATCATCCAAATATACAAAATAAGAGATCCTGTCAATTTGCATAATTAAATGGTCGATTAGTTCACTCATCAGTTGAAGCATTTTATTATTGTTTTGCTCGGTCTGTTCAGTGACGGTTCGCACGACACTATGATTGATCATAACGGAAGTGAGGAAGAGCGGAACCGCAATGATCACAATATATGTCAGCATGAGCTTCCGTTGCAGCCCTCCATTGATCCAATTCAAGGGCTTGAGAAGGAAAGTGTATAGACGTGCCATTCGCTTTGTCATCGCAACAACCCTTCAGTCTGTCCGGACAAGAGGGATTGTTTGAACTCCGTCGGCCTCATGCCGATTCGCTTATAAAATAATTTGAACGTGGGAAACTCTTATCGCGTTTGTACCTGTGCGTTTGTACCTGCGCGTTTGTATTTGTTCGGGTGGATGCATAGTGCTCCTGGAAACGATTTTTCCAATATATGTCGACGAAGTTAATCGTTCTTCACGGTTTTTTCGGACGTTCCGGTCTGTTCGGGATTGGCCAGTTCCGGATATTCCACTTCCAGTTTGCGGAGAATTTGCTCAATTTCTTCCGGTGTGAGGAAATCTTTTGTTTCTTCCATTTCAGAGCCTCCCCTTGCGAATCACTCGGCACGGATACCGCGGATACAAGGATGTTCGGATTGTTGCCGCCCGTAAATAAAATCAAGGACGGCGGGCGGATCAATGATTAGAATGGTCCTATTCCCCCCGTTCAATTTTCCGATCTGACGGACAAATCTATTTTTGTTCCCGCAATTCAGCGCCTTGTCGGCCGATTCAAGCAAATTCCGGTTCACTCCGACAACTTCGGAGACAGAATCAATCATGATGCCGATCCGCTCTTCGTTGTATTCGACGACCAAAAGCTTGTTCAGGGCGCTTCCGCCGGCTGAAGGCATTCCGAAAAATGTCCGCAAATTCAAAACGGTCAGGAGATCGCCCCTCAAGCTTGCCATCCCTTCAATGAAGACCGGAGCCCCCGGTAATCTGTATATTGCATCGACAGTGTTCACTTCACAAACGTAATCGACCGTTACGCCGTATTCTTGGCCGTTTAATTGAAAAACGACGATTTGCTCCTGATCCAAATGGAGTTTTTTCGAAGCGGCTTCGTTGATCAACACGTTTCCGTTTTCGCCGCGAGCCGGATGAGCGGAGCAAACCGAGTCCAACTCGTTTGCGGATACCAATGCGTACGGATTCAGCACCATGACGACCCGCTTCCCGTGGCCGGTTTGGACAAACCCGCGTATAAACCGCATATCGGTATGTTGAAACGCATGGCCGGGTTTGCAAATACGTTCGCGCGGAACCCGTGCCACTTCCGTCACTTTGTCGGCCACAATTCCATAGGAAATATCGCCTGCATCCACAACAATGATCCTGGCGGAATCTTCGACCCTGCCATGTCCGGTCCCCAACAGTTCGGCAAGATTGACGACCGCGAGAAGACGGTTCCTTACGGGAATGACACCTTCCACATAGTTCGGACAATCGGGAACTTTCAATGGCCCGGCATATCGCAAAATTTCTTTGACGTTTCCGACCTCGAGGGCATATTGCCCGCCGCTTGCGCGGAACATGACCAACTCCGCTTCGCCGACTTGAACGTGTTCAGAAGCATAGGGAACGCTTTTTATGCCGTTATTCCTTATGATTTCTGCGCCGCATTGTTGCGGCAAATCCTCCGCAGACCCGCCGCGCGGAGCGGTGTCCGAACTTTTCTCCGCTTTCTCCTTTTTTCTTCTCATTTCATTTTTCATCTTTTCCAGATTCGATCGGTCTTGTTTGCTATTGCTTTTCCCCGGCATATCCGCTTTTCACCCTGTTGACGATGCTCATAAATTGCCGTGCGGACTCATCATCGTATTCAAACGCGGTTTTTCCCAATTTTCCGGCTTCCGCGATTTTGACCCTGCGATGAACGGGTTCGGCCAGCAAACGATCGTCCGAAATAAATTCTTTTAGCAATTCCAGGTTCTCTCTGGCGTCTTTCGTTCTCTGGTCAAACATGTTGGGCACGACAAGCTTGATCATGTCGGCGCCCAGATTCATATCCGCAAGATATTCGTATATGTTTCCGACAGCTCTCACGGATGCGGCTTGCAGTTGGACGGGAATGACCAGCCCATCCGCGTAATGCAAGACCGCGTCGTTCGCCTTGCTGCGCTGCGGACCGCAGTCGATGATCGCGAAATCGTAGCCGAGTCGTTCAAGATCCCGCAATTTTTCCGCCATTACCCGACCGGTTCCCGGTAATTTGTGCAATTCCGCATTGATCCGGTCAACCGGGCCGGAAGGCAGCAAATCCAGATTGTCCCTGGCGTGGACCAGGCATTCCTCAAGTCTTGTCCGGTTTCCTTCGTCCAGAAGATCGCAAAACGTCTTTTGATAATCCTCCGAGGTAAAGCCGAGAAAAAGGCTCGCATCGTTCTGCCCGTCCATGTCGATCAATACCACCTTATGTCTGTCGAGAGCCAGACCGTGCGCGATATGCACGGCAATCGTGCTTTTGCCCACTCCTCCCTTGTTGTTGAACACGGCGATTTTCATCATTTTTTTATTCATATTGCCCTCCCGCAATCCGCAAAAGAGACAGCGAACCCGCCTGATTTTTCCTGTGGTCTGAAATCAGTTGTTTTTTGCAAGCTGTATGAGTTCGATCGGATTCACGATGAGTACGACCTGGCCGTTGCCCAGCAGGGTCGAGCCGGAAATGCCGGGTATGCCCGCCAGGTGCCCGTTCAATGGTTTCATGACAAATTCCTGCTCGTTTTTCAGATTATCCACCACAATACCGAACTTTTCCGCCCCATCGTAAACGATCACCGTATGGTATTCCTGGCGGTTCGTATCGCGTTCGCCCAATAGCAACAGCCTGCTCAGCCATTCGATCCCGATGACGTCCCCTCTCATGTGCACAAAATACTTGTCATTGAAAGCGCGGATATCCCGTGCGCGGATCTTGACCGTTTCGAAAATGTAATCGATGGGAATGATGTAAGTTTCGTTGGCGGCGTTGACCGTGAGCCCCCTTGAGACGGCAAGCGTGAGCGGAAGTTGGATCACCGTTTTCGTGCCCTTGTCCACTTCGCTCTCGATCCTGATATTTCCGTTGATTTTCTCAATATTGTTCTTCACAATATCCATTCCGACCCCGCGGCCGGATAATTCGGTAATTTTACCGGCAGTGCTGAATCCGGGCAGAAAGATCAGGTTGATCAACTGGCCTTTTGTCATTTTTTCCGCGTCTTCCGCCGTGATAAACCCTTTCTCAACGGCTTTCTTTTTCAGGACCTGGACATCCATACCCTTTCCGTCGTCTTCAATTTCGATATACACATGCCTGTTTTTGTGGTACGCCCTCAAAACGATCTTTCCGGTTTCGCTTTTTCCTTTCCGCCGTCGGTCTTCCGGTTTCTCAATGCCGTGGTCGGCCGCGTTTCGAATCAAATGAACAATCGGGTCGCCGATCTGCTCGATAATCGTTTTGTCAATTTCCGTGCTTTCCCCTTCCATCAACAATTCCATCTTCTTGCCGGTGCTTTGTGAAATATCGCGAACAATTCTGGGCATTTTTTGAAAGATTGTCCTGACCTCAATCATTCTCATGGACATGACCGCGTTTTGCAATTCATCGGAGATCCGGCTGATGGCAAACCCCGCCCCTTTGACTTCCTTCGACATTTCCGGGAGACCGTATTCCGCATTCAATTTGTCCGCAATATGCAAAAAGGCGTTTTTCGCGATCAGCAATTCGGAAATCATATTCATCATCTTGTCAACCTTGTCCTGGCTTACCCGGATGCTCTGCGTGCTTGGCGTCAAAGCGGTTTTTTGGACGGGGGCCCGGCTGTGATCCTGTTTCCCGAACGGGTGCACCGAATCGGCGCTGACCTTCCGGTCGGACAATGACCGGATACGGACGCTGCAATCGTCAATCTTGCCCAATATTTCCGTGCAGGGAACGGAATCCCCGTTTTCCAGCGCCACGGCTTCCAACAACGCTTTCAGGCAGTTCACGGTTCCGTAACATACGGACAACACGTTCTCATCAAAAGGAATGTCCCGATCGCGCATCAATTCCAGCAGATGTTCAAACCGGTGCACCACTTTGGACATATCTTTGACGACCGCGGCATTCGGACTTTCTTCCGGCACCGTTGCGATGTATAGATCCGTTCCGCCTTTTATGCTGTGAACGGCCTCGTACAGTTCGCCTGCGACATTCCGGTTGGTTGTTTCTTTCTCCAACTTGACCAGAAGTTGGTTTTCGATCCTGTCGATATGCCCGTAGGTCTCGAACAGAAACTGTTCCTTCGCATCCTTGAATAAGGATTGCACAGACGGCCGGGACGGAGGCATCTCCGTTTTTGCGGTTTCCTGTCCTCCTGCCTCGGCCGCTTCGCGGATTCGTCCCTTCCGCTTTTCCAGGATTGCATTGGTCTTTTCGGCAAATTCATCGGTAAATGCATCCATACTTATTTCATTGTCCAAACATTCAGCCGCCCATGGTGCGCTGTCATCGGACGGATCGTGCGCTTCGACTCTTCGGGCCAACCGGGAAGCATACTTGTTCAACAAGTCGGTGCCGGTCAGTAAAAGATCGATCAGTCCGGCATCCACCCCGAGTGTTTTTTCCCGAACGGCTCCCAGTACCGTCTCGATTTCGTGGCAGAGTTTTAATGGCGACACCAGTCCCGCAAAGGAAGAACTTCTTTTGATGCTGCGGATTTTTTTGCTTAAGTCATCGGCCAGCGCAAGGTCATCGGAACGAACCTCGAGCTGGAGAATCCCTTTTTCAAGACCTTCCCGGTATTCCTTCCACTCGCCCAGAAGCCTCCTTACCAGTTCGGCATCCTCGGGACAAAAAGCATGGCTCATCGCATACCCTCTCCTCGTTCGCCCAAAAGCCCGCGCATCATGGATTCCGCGTCGCGTGGCCAAGTATGGGAAAACCTGTTTCTGCAACGTTATTTCGGCTTCGAATAGACGATAGTATCCCCGATCCTCTGCATGTGATAGGCCGAAGATATCCTTCCGACGGATTCGGAATGACCCAAAAAAATGATCCCCCCGGGGTTCAAGCTTTTGTAGAACCCGGATAAAACCGTCTTTCTCGATTCATCGTCAAAATAAATCAGGCAGTTTCTGCAAAATATAAAATCGCACCCCGTGATATTGCCGACGGCCTCCGAATCCATCAGATTGATTTTCATGAAGGTGACGGGCTTTTTAACGCCGAGTTTCACCAGATACGATTCATGTTTTTTTATGAAGTACTTTTCCAGATATTCGGGCGGGACTTCCCTGACGGATCTGTATTCGTACAGGCCGATCTTTGCGGTATGAAGCACATCCGTATTGATATCCGAGGCCACAATTTTCATATTCCATGTTTCGGGTTCATCGAGCATTTCCTGAAGAATGATGGATAAGGTGTACGGTTCTTCCCCCGTCGAACAGGCGGCGCTCCAGATCTTGATATTTCTGTCGTTTTTCTTGTTTTTTTCCCTTACCACCATAGGAAGCACTTCTTCGGCGAAGTTTCTCAGCTGGGGATAGTCCCGGAAAAAATACGTTTCGTTGATTGTGAGGGTATTGATCAGCCTGTCAAATTCGGTTGAATCTTTGGAGAACTTCAACATTCGGTAATAATCGTTCAGGTTGTCCATTCCGAGCCTTTCCGCCCGTCTTTCGATCCTTTTTTGGACGTAATATTTTTTATTGCGCTCGTAATAGATGCCCGTTTTTTGATAAACCATTTTCACAAATTTATCGTACAGTTCATCGGACAAATCCATATCGTCACCGACTTCTTCAGCAATTTTTGATAGGTACTCATCGTTTATGCAATTATCCCTTTCATCGCTTCTTTCCACCTTTCCAGTTTTTTGACCGAATCGTTCACCGCCTCCAAAACGTCATCGGCGCTTTTGAAAGGTTTCAGAAAATAGGCGTTCGCGCCGAGTTCCAGGCAAGTCAATATCGTATCCATGGTGGAACGGCCGGCCATGACGATCACTTGCGTCAAGGGATCGTACTCTCTGACTTTTCTCAGAAATTCGATTCCGTCGGTCTCCGGCATGACGATATCCGCAAGCATAATGTGATATTTTTTCGTTTGAAACATTGCAAATGCTTTTGCGCCATCGCCGTATGTATCGATTTGATCGTAACCGGCCGACGCCAAGGTTCTGCAAATAAGATCGGCATTCGCCGTATCATCGTCCACAATCATGATGCTGTATCCGCTCATCCCATATGCCTCCGCATCTCACATTTTCGTATGTCGTTGCAGCCAGGTTTTCCCCTAGCGCCGCGTCCACTTCCGTATCGAACAGCTCAAAAGGTTCGATCGTTCGAATGGCATCGAAGATGTTGACCAATCTTTTTCGAAAAGAATGGCCGACAATGATGCGCAACACGATGCCCATACCGTCCAGACGCCTTTTCAATGCGACCAGACGTTTCAGTTCATGCTCGTCGATCATCTCAATCCGGCTCAAATCCAACAACAAGTTGCGCGTACACGATTTGTCCATCCGTTCGACAAATCCGTCGAGCCCCTCCATAAAACGGCCGTTTTTTGCTTTGTAGATTTTATAGAAAAATTTTCCTCTTACATAGACGTAAGCTGTCCGGAACAACTCAAGGCACTTTAGGCCAAGGAGTTCGGCGGACCGATCGCAAGACGCCGTTTTCCCTTTCGCCGCATTCAGGAACAGATCGCAAAAAGCGGCCAGTTCCCGTATCAGATATTGTACCGTCGGATTGCCCGAAATCCGGTCCGCTTCCGCAATTATGTTCTGATACCGCTCGCGCACAATTCCGGCATATTCCGCCCGGCAAGAAAAGTTTCGGTTTTGGAATACCAAGGAATACAGTTTTGGATACTCCTGAAAAAAAACTTCAAAAAAATTGCGGCTGTCGCGGTCAAACGGCATGGCCCGCTCCAGCATTTTCCGTTCCGAAATGTCTGCGACGGCTACTTTCTCGACATATGTCGAATCCAGATAGGTGTATAATTCGGCTTCCTCCAAATCCGAATCCACGATCATCTCCAGCGATGAAAAATTTTTATTTGCAGACGTTTCGTAAATGTCTTCGTCGGATACATTGGCGTATACAAGCGAGCCGATCTCTTTGATGTTGTTAAAAATCATAAACAGGACAGGGGAAATCATCGGGATATCATCGCGGAATGAAACGAGGATGTAGTACCGGTTTTGTCCCGTTCTCTCCGTTTTTTTCAATGAGCTGACAATCCCTTCTCCCCTCGGCGCGACCTTCCCTTTTTGTTTCGTTTGCGAATCGGCATTCAGGATGTTGTCCATTTCTTTTTCCAATATCCGCGCGGCATGAACGAAATCATCGCGGCTGCCGCCATTCATCCTTTTTTTGGACTCAAACAATTGTTTGACGTGATCCAGCCCGCTGAAACACAATTGCAGGATTTGCCCGTCAAGAGCGACCCGGCCCTTTCTGACGATATCCAGCATGTCTTCCATCTTGTGTGTGAGATTGCCAATATCGTCATATCCGATCATTTGCGAGGAACCTTTGATGGAATGAAAAATTCTGAACAATTCGTTGATATCATCGCCCGACCGGCCGGTCTCCAACCGGATCAGGCATTCCTCCGCTTTCTGGAGCAATTCTTCCGTTTCCTCAAGATATGCCGCATGCAATGAATCTGTCATGATTACGCCCTCACGTAGCGGCCACCGGCAGTTTTACGGATGTGCCGCGGTTTTTTCATTTCATGTTCGATCTACAGCCTTCATAATTTCATCGGCGATCCGATATGAAGGAACGACGATCTCGGCACCGCCCCTTTCAATGGCCGCCCTTGGCATTCCGAAGACGATCGCCGTAGATTCGTCTTCCGCAATGGTTACGCCTCCCGCCTCCCTGATTTTCACCATAGCGTCGGCTCCGTCGTCTCCCATGCCCGTCATAAGTACCCCGACCACATGTTTACCTCCAAATGCCTGCAGCACGGATTCCATGGTAACGTTCACACTGGGCATGAACTGCGTCACGGGGCTGGCCGAAAGCCGCAGCATTCTTCCGGTCTTGTGAACAAGCAGCTGATACCCCCCAGGGGCAAGATACCCTCTTCCGTCAGTCAACACATCGCCGGGTTCCGCTTCTTTAAACGGAAATGGACAAGCTTTTTCCAGCCTTTTGGAAAAAGAAGACGTGAATGCCGCCGGCATATGCTGCACTACGATCAGCGCAGCTTTCAGATCGGACCGCAGCATGGGCAAAACTTCCATCAACGTTCCCGGCCCGCCCGTAGACACGCCAATCACCACGATTTTGGACAATGCACGGCTCCGGACAGCGGCGGATTTTTCCCGGGCTTCCTGCGCCCTTGTTTCTGAAAAGAGGTTTGTGCTTTTGATCCGTTTCTTCAGGCTTTTGCGATTGGCGTATGTATACGCGAGTTTGATTTTGTTGATCATCTCTCTTCCGGCGACGTAGATATTTGAAGACACCGTCCCGGAAGGCTTGGCCACAAAATCGAAAGCTCCCAGCGCCAACGCTTCGAAAGTTGTCAATGCGCCCTCCTGCGTTAACGAACTGACGATGATCACCGGGATTTCCGGATGATCGTCCAGAATATAGCGCATGGAGGTCAATCCGTCCATTTCGGGCATATTGATGTCCATGGTAATGACATCCGGTTTCAATTGCTTGACTTTTTCGATGGCGTCTATTCCGTTTCTGGCCGTCCCTATCACTTCAAGTGCCTCGTCCGTCATGATGATTTCCCGCAACGCTTTTCTCATCAAAGCGGAATCATCCACAATCAGCACTTTGATCTTGTATTTCATGCACATCACCTGAAGCAAACGTGAATCACAACACTGCGATTCCGGGATTGGCTTGGGCATGACCCGTCTTAATGCGCCGAAGTCATCCCGAAATGTAAGATTTGATTCAGACGCAGGATCAAAACCATTCTTTTCCCGTCTTCGAGCTTGCCGACGCCCTCGACATAACCGCTGTCAATGCCGTTCGTCAGTATATCCGGCGGGGGTTCAATGAGGGCCTTTTCGAATCTCAGCACTTCCGATACCGAATCGACCATGATTCCGGTTTTCGCGCCGGCAAAGTCCACGATGATGATCCGCGTCGCATCGGTCATTTCCTTATCTGAAAGTCCGAAAAACTTCCTTAAATTCAAAACCGGAATGATGTTGCCCCGCAAATTCACAATGCCGTCGATGTAGTGGGGAGCGCGGGGGACTTTGGTGATTTCGGTCATCCGGTTGATTTCCTGCACTTCCCTGATTTTGATTCCGTATTCTTCGTCGCCGATTTTGAAAGCCACCAACTGCTCTTCATCCATTAGCTGTCTTTCGATGCTTTTGACTCCGTCGCTCTCCTGCCGTTCCCCTTCCAGGCCGCTGATCATCTTGTACGCATCGGCAGATATCACTTTTGACGGCTCCAGCAACATGATCAGACGTTTGCCATTTTCCAGCTTGGCCACTCCCCTAAGCTCCCCGTTTCGCCCGGAAAACTTTGGAGGCGGCTGAATCGTGCCGGACGGCACCCTTAACACCTCGGACACCTTGTCTACGATAAAGCCGGCCGAAAACCCTCCCATATCCGCAACCACAATTCTGGTATGGTCGGTGATCCCTTTGGGCTCCATGCCAAAATAACTGCGCAAATTGATGATGGGAAGCAGATGATTCCGAATGGATACAACGCCGTCCACGTAGTCTTCGCAATTCGGGACCTTCATGATATCAGGCACACGGATGATTTCTTTGACCTGCATGATCCCGATCGCGTATTCCTCTTTGCCGAGCAGAAACGACACCAGTTGCTCATCGCCGGAGGCATCCGACGCGGTCCCGTCGCCGGTTCTCAGCAACGGACCGACTTTGGCGTCCATCTCTTTGATTTGAGTCCCGGCCCCGCTATCGCCGTTCACCGCATTGACAATGTCCAGAAGCATAATCAACCGGTTTCCGTTATCCAGCTTGACAATTCCGTTCAAATAATCCGCATCCGCATGTTTTACGATCCGCGGCGGTTCCTCAATGTCGGTTGCGCTGACGCGAATCACTTCGGACACCCTGTCCACAATGATTCCGGTTGCCTTGCCGTTAGCGTCGATGACCAATACTCTGCTGTTTTCATCCCTTTCTTTCTTTGCCATGTTGAATCTGGCTCTTCCATCGATAACGGGCAACACGTCGCCCCGCAAGTTGCAGGCGCCCTCGATGTAATCCGGAGCATTGGGGACCCTGGTAATTTCGGGAACCCTCACGATTTCTTTCACATTCCTGATGTCCGCCCCGAATTCATCATCTCCGAGATGAAAACTGACCAATTGCCGCTCATGGAAAGTCGCATGATTTTCGGAAGACGCCATAACCTCTCCTCCTACCCGCTACATATTTTGCAGCTCATCGGCTAGTCCGGATATTTCCTCGATCGCTTCAGCCAGTTCTTGCATTCCTTTCGCTTGTTCGGATGCGGCGTTTGACGCTTCCTGCGTAGCCCTGCTGGCCTCCTGGGCGGCGGCCGCAATCTGCTCCACGCCCTTTCTTGCCTGTTCCAGGGCGATCAGAGACTCTTCCGTGCCCTTTTCGATTTCTTTCGCCCCTGCGTTGATTGTGATCATGCTTTCCTCGATCACGTTCAGGTTGTGGGTTACCTTTTTCGCCTTCTCCACCTCGGCGAACGCCGTCTTGCTGGAAATGTCGATATCCGCCGCGACTCTCTGGATCTGGCTCTGAATGCCCCTCACCAGATCTTTGATTTTATCCGTATTTTCGGCGGATTCGTTGGCAAGGGCCCGGATATCGCCGGCAACGACGGAAAAACCTCTGCCGAACTCTCCCGCCCTGGCCGCCTCGATGGATCCGTTCACCGCCAGCATATTCGTCTGAATGGTCACATTAACAATGGCATCGACAATTTTGTCGATTTTGCGGACAGTTTCTTCGAGATTTTTAATGTTTCTGGCGGCAACCAGGCTTGCATCGGCCGAAGCTGATATGCCGGCAATCATTTCTTCAACCGCGATCTTGTTGCTTTCAATCAATTTTTGCAGATCCGCCACCTTTTCCGCGGACACCGCCGCTCTTTCATTCATTTGTTTTGCGGCCACAACCAGCTTTTCCGCAAACAGGGCGGACTTTTCAGTGAGTTCCGCTTGCATCTCGGCACCCGAAGCGATTTGCTCCATGGCCTTCATGATCTCGCCGGATGTGGAGCTTGCCTCTTCCACGTTGGCGGCCAATTCCTGCGCCGCAGCAGCAAGCGCTTCGGACGATTTTTGCGCGTCGGTGGATATTTTGAGATCTTCGGCCATTTGAGCCAATTCGGATGCGGCCGCGTTCAGTTCGTCAAAAGCTCTGTTTTGCAGCTGCAAAGATTTTTCCGCTTCCTCGGTTGCACTGCTTTGCTGTTCGGCCGCCGCCGCAATCTGTTCGACAATGGCCAGAAATTCGGAAGCGCCCCGGTTTGCATCGGTCGCATTCCGGGATATTTCGGCAACGCCTTGCTGGACGACAACGACTTCCTCATTGATTTTGGCCAAATTGGCAGTCGTTTTCTTCGCTTTTTCCACCTCTTCATTGGCGGCTTTCCCGGCATTTTCAATATCGCTGACGACAATTTTCACATTGTTTTGAATTTCCGTAACCAGTTCCCGGATATTTCTTGCCGATTTCTCGGATATTTCGGCCAAATTTCTGACCTCATCGGCAACCACGGCAAATCCTCTGCCATGTTCGCCTGCTCTTGCGGCCTCAATTGCGGCATTTAAAGCCAACAGATTCGTCTGGTCGGCGATTCTTACCACGGCCTGCACAATATTGCCGATTTCATCCGACTGCCTTTCCAATTCTCTCACCAGTTTAACCGATTCGACGTTGGTATCTGCGGCCGTTTGTATTCCTTTGATCATGGCTTCAATGTCATTGGAAGTATTTTCGATGAGTTCTTTGGCCATATTCACGCGTTGGAGCGATTCTCTGGCGTTTTTGTCCGCCACAACGGAGGCCTTTTCGTCTGGTTGATGGCGGCCCTGGATTCTTCCGCCGCTGAAGACGCTTCACTGGCGCCTTTTGCGATCTGTCCCACGTTTGCGCTCAACTCTTCCGCCGCACTGCTCGCTTCTTCAATCCCTGCGGCGAGCTGTTCGGTTGCGGTTGCAATCCTCTCCGCCAATTGCTGCTGCCTGGCTAATGTTCTTGCCCTCACCTTATCCAGCGCCTGCTTTCGCGCAATCTCTCTCTTTTTTTCGATCTGTTCGGCCCGAACGGAGAGTTGCGTGCCTCCCTTCCCTTGAAAACCGGCCGGTTTTGCAAGTTTCTTTTCCATAGATGTGGATCCTCCCGATGTACATAATTTACTGTTCCGCATGAAGCCTTGCTGCTTTTTGCAACCGCGGTATCACGCCCTCATACGGGTTAGTCATAAAAAACAACCGAACACCAAATTTTGTTTTTGTTCGTCATTAAAATGAAGGTAATCCGTACATTTGCTTGCCAATATTCCCCACACGCCAAGAATGATGATATGTATCCAAATCCTCGAATAAATAACCGGATTAAACATTTCATCAGAATTTCAGCTACTTTGATAAACCCTATAAAGCAAAATAAAAACCGAAATAAAAGACCCTGCTCATGCAGGCAATCCGGCCGGGATTGTACGACTGTCTATTGACGAGGAGAGGCGCGATTTAGGCCTATTGGTTTGCGGTCCCATATTGGGGGGATACCCATAGACAGGTTTGTGTTTTTAAATCAATGGAATATATCAATGAATAGAACAAAATGACAATTTTGTTCTCTAGTTAACGTTCATCTAAAGGACAAGCCGTATTGTTATCCGATGCAAGTGTAAAAAAGCCCCCACCTGATTAACCGGTGGAGACTATTTCCTCTTATTTTTTCTTGAAGTTCCTATTCGGGCCGCCCTATAAAGCAAAAATGTGTTTACCGATTTTTACGATTTGTTTCCTCGTCCAAATCCACTTCGATGTAGCTGTTTGCGGGTTAAAATAATATAACGCTCCGTACGTCGGATCCCATCCACGCACCGCATCCCACGCCGCGGCATACGCGGACGCATCGGGCTTCAGCCAATATTGTCCGTCATCCACCGCCGTAAACGCTCCAGGCTGAAAGATGACACCGGCAATCGTGTCCGGAAATTGCGATGATTGCAGGCGGTTCATCACTACCGCCGCTACGGCCACTTTCCCCTTATAAGGTTCGCCGCGCGCTTCCCCATGCACAACTCGGGCAAGCATCGTCAATTCATTCGCGTTTACCGATACTTTCTTTAATGTTTTCCAAGTCTGTGTCCCGGCAATTCCGTCCGCTTTCAGCCCGTAATCTTGTTGAAACCGTCGTACGGCCTGGGAAGTCTTATATCCGTACACGCCATCCAAAGGTTCGTTATAATAACCTAATATTTGCAAACGAAATTGTAAGTCCCACACATCTCCGCTTTGGCTTCCGTATTTGAGGGTCGGGGCCGCTTCCGCTGCCGGCAATGCGCTGATCGAGCAGAGTATGGCAATGAGAAAAGAAAAAACAAGTTTCTTCATCATTCTCCTCCCTTCCCTGTCATTATAAAAATGCCGCAAGGGCAGTCTCAATACAATGATCTTGGAAAGGAAACGAAAAATTTCCATTTTCCCATGCAATATTGAACAATTTGGCAATTTTGTCGAAAAATACCTCAACAAACTTTCAGCTTTATGCCGCACATCCGCTCATGTTATGATGGAAAAAGAAACAGGATGGATATTTTTCATAAGGAGAAGAGGAGTCGTAATCAATGTTCCCTTTTGTAACCGTTATAGGAACCATTTTCATGGATTGCAAAGGGTTTGCCCGGCAAAATTATAACCCGCACGGAAGGAATTTGGGCTCGATCGAATTCGTCCACGGAGGGGTCGGACGGAATGTTGCGGAAAATCTCGCACGTCTGGAAGTTCCGGTGGCTTTGGTCTCATCAGTCGACTCAACAGGGGTAGGCCATGATATTGTCTCAAGACTGGAACGGGCCGGCGTGCGCACCGAATATTTATTGCGGGCAGAACAAAGAGGCATGGGGATGTGGCTCGCCATATTGGACGAAAACGGCGATTTGGCGGGGTCGATCTCGCAAATGCCGGATCTGGACCTGCTTCGGGATCTTTTGTATACCCGCGGGGAAGAAATCGTCGAACGTGCCTCCCATCTTGCTTTAGAGATTGATTTGAGCGAAGACATATCACGGAAGGTCATCGAACTGGCCAAAAAGTATAACAAACCTCTATTCGGCATTCCCGGGAATTTTGACGTGATCATGAATCATCCCGACCTGCTGCGGGATATGACTTGCTTCATTTGCAACGAAATCGAAGGAAGCGCACTATTGGGCCGGAACATCGCCGGACTGCAGACGGAAGCGCTCATTGAACATCTGCGGAACTACGTCCATTCATCCGGAATCCGTTCCATGGTCATCACTCTAGGGGAGCAAGGCGCCGTCTATTACGACACTCAAACGGAAATGGCCGGCAATCAAACCGTTTTTCCCGTAAACGTCGCAGATACAACCGGTGCCGGTGACGCATTTTTCTCCGGTACCGTTATGGGGCTGGTGAGGGGGCTTTCCTTGCGCGATGCGGTCATTTGCGGAACGAAAGTTGCCGGATGGACAATTGAATCTTCGGAAAACAACTGCCCTGATCTGGCCGAACGGGTAAGCCGGGATCGACTCTTGATGGAGCTGTTGCGTCAATCCTAACCTTTGTCACGCATCTGCTTGCATCACTCTTTCTCTTGCGTCACTCTTCGTCTTTGGCGGAATCTCCGCTTCCAGATCTTTGACGGAATCTCCGTTGCCCGGCCTAGTGAAGTAAATACCATGCGGCACCGATCAAAACCGACCAGAGCAGTCCGCCGAATAACAGGCCGTAAACGATTCCCCTTCCTGCCGCCAGGGGATCTTCTTCTTCATCGTCATAAGGCCGGTTCTCCAACCGGTCATTGCGGTTCAACGGCAAAACCTCCCCGTACCTTTTATTTACAGTATGGGGAGGCAAGTACTGGAATATACGTATTCGAAATAAACCGCATCATTCGCCGGAAACCGCACTATTAGTCAGACATCTGGTCAGACGTCGGCTGAACCCCGTTGTCACCGGTCACGAAAAAGCACACATCGCAAAAAGATTCCCTAACACGTAATATGCCGGGGTTGTCACCGTTTCGTATACCCTTGCGGATGCGTACGATGCCAATTCCACGCGGAACGAATGATCGTATCCAGGTCGCTGTACTTGGGTTTCCAGCCCAGCACTTCGCGGATGGCGCGCGGGTCGGCGACGAGCACATCCGGATCTCCCGGTCTCCGCGGAGCTTCCACGACCGGAATGTCCATGCCGGTCACCCTTTCCGCCGCCTCCACAATTTCCCGCACGGAGTACCCCTGGCCGGTCCCGATATTCAGCGCACGGCTGGGCACACCGCTCTCCAACGCTTCCAGCGCCAGCACATGGGCTTCCGCCAAATCCATCACGTGCACATAATCGCGGATGCATGTCCCGTCCGGTGTGCGATAATCGGTGCCGTATATGGAAAACGTCTCCCTCAGCCGGAGCGCGGTCTGCAACACAAGGGGGATCAAATGCGTTTCCGGCTGGTGGCTCTCCCCGATTTCCCCTTCCAGCGAGGCGCCCGCCGCATTAAAGTAGCGCAACGCCATCCACCGGATTCCATAAGCCTGTTCCAGCCACGGAAACGACTGCTCAATCATCAGTTTGGAAAGGCCGTACGGGTTGATCGGCTTTTTGTCACTGTCTTCCGGAATGGGAACGGCTTCCGGAATCCCGTATACCGCGGCAGTGGACGAAAACACGATGCTGCGGACTCCGGATTCGATTAACGCGGAAACGAACATGTTCGTTTTCGCCGTATTTTCATAAAAATAAAGATCGGGACGGGCGACCGATTCCGGCACCAGACTGCGCGCGGCAAAATGAATCACCGCGCTTACGCGATGACGCTCAACGATTCGCCTTACCTTTTCCCGATCGACAATGTCTCCTTCATAAAAGCTCCCTCTTTGGACCGCTTCCTTATGACCGGTCACCAAATTGTCCAGCACGACCACTTCAACCCCTCTGTCGGCCAGCACTTTCACCGTATGGCTTCCGATATACCCCGCCCCGCCGGTAACCAATACCGCTGCCACGTTCGATCCACGTCCTTCGATCTAATTTAAAGCAATCAAGTCTGAGAACTCCGTCGTTTTGAGTTTCCTGTTTCGTGAAAAAGTTTCCTTCACTCAATTGTCCTTAATAAGCGTTTTTATTGACAAATCCGTTTACGATCGTTTTGAGAATGATTTTGATATCAAACAGAAACGTCCAGTTTTCGATGTAAAATATATCATACTTGATGCGGTCTTCAATGGACGTGTCGCCGCGCAAACCGTTCGTCTGCGCCCAGCCGGTGATCCCCGGACGGATATGATGCTTGACCATATATTTCGGAATTTCCTCTTTAAACTGTTCCACAAAGTACGGCCGTTCCGGGCGCGGACCGACGACACTCATATGTCCCGCGATAACGTTAAAAAATTGCGGCAACTCATCCAGGCTCGTTTTACGGAGGAAAGCGCCCAATTTGGTCCGCCTCGGATCGTTTTTCGTCGTCCATTGCGTATCGGATATTTCTTGAGGTAAAACTTTCATCGTGCGAAATTTGTACATCATAAAAGTCCGCCGGTTCAAGCCGACCCGTTCCTGTTTGAAAATGACAGGTCCGGGAGAATCCAGCTTGATGGCAACCGCAATCAGCAGCATAAGCGGCGCCGTGACCACAATCACCGTCAACGAGAACACGATATCAAACAGCCGCTTGAAGAACCGGTTGCCCAGTTCGTCGAGGGGAATATCCCGTACGTTAATCATCGGCATACCGGCAAAGTTGTCAAAATAAGGCCTGGCCGGCAAATAATCGAAATAGTCCGGGATGATCAGCGTCTTGACCCCCATCTTTTCGCATACGTCGATAATTTTTCCGTATTTATGGTGGGCTTCCAACGGCAGAGCAATCACCACTTCATCGACCAAAACGGCTTGCAAAATGTCCTCCAACTGGTCCACGGTACCCAAAATCGGCTTGTAGTGTGAAAAGGGCGGCTCATGTTTTTTCTGTTTATCGTCGAGAAAACCGACCACTTCAAACCCCAGTTCGGGATACAGGAGCAAATTTTCATAAAATTTTCTTCCCAGAGATCCCGCTCCGAGGATCAGCACAAACTGCTTGTTGTACCCTTTCTTGCGAAGGTGACGGAGAATGATCTTCACGGCATACCGGTATATACTCGTCAAAACGATGTTTCCGGACAGAAATAGAATCAAAAAAGCGCGGGAAACGTGGATTTCCTTGACAATAAACAACAGGCTGAGCAAGATCAGCAAACTCGCCGCATGAATTTGCAAAATTTTGAACACTTCAAAGGAAAACCTTTTTTTTCTCTTCGGGATATAAAAACTGGTCAAAAACCCGATCAATACGGCAATGACGGCATAAGCCCCGCTCCACATCGCATAATGGGAAAACGGCAAGGAAGATCCGTGTTCCAGCAAGCCACTCTGAAACTTCAGCCACCATGAGAGTAGAAATGAAATCATAATAATGAGAAAATCGGATAGCGCGTAGATTTGCGATAAAAAGTGCTGATGCCTTCTAATCACAGTCTCACCTCACGGAACCAAAACGATTCAAGACTAATGCCATGGCGAGTTTCACATAAATCCCGGCATAAACCAGAGCATTGACGAACCAGGAATAACGCGCCTGATAATGTTTTCTGTGAAAAATGACCATGGCGCGGTGGAATTCGTAAATGATCCTGCGCGGTTTCCGTCTGCTGCTGGCCCCTTTATAGTGGACGATGCGGGTATGCGGATAATAGTAGATTTGCCATCCCGCCTGCTTGATCCTATAACACCAATCGATATCTTCGCCGTACATAAAAAATTGCTCGTCCAGGAGGCCGACCTGATCAATCGTTTCTCTGCGCACCATCATGAAAGCCCCGACCAGACAATCCACCGGGTAATCCTGGTCCGGATCCAGGTAACTCAACTGATATTGATTGAAGCGCGGATGTTTCGGGAAAAGTTTCGAAATGCCAAATGCGTAATAGAACGAAGCCGAAGGAGTGGGAAAGCCGCGGCGGCACGCTTTGTCCAGCGAACCGTCGGGAAGCACCACTTTGCAACCGGCGGCCCCCACATCGGGATGTTCGTCCATAAAGCGTATCATGATCTCCAGCGTATCCGGCTCGATGACCGTATCCGAATTGAGCAAGAGTACATATCTCCCGCGGGAAATCCGGATTCCCCGATTGTTGGCTTTGGAAAACCCTTCGTTCCTCTCGTTGGAAATCACTTTCACCGCCGGAAACTTCTCGCGGATCATGGAAACCGATCCGTCGGTGGAATGATTGTCAACGACAATCACTTCGTAGGAATAACGGGTCCTTGATTGAAAGACGGACTCAATCGCGTTCAGAGTCAGCCGGCATGTATTATAACTAACGATGATCACGCTAAGATCCATGAGACCACCAATCATACGTTTTCAACCATTATACCACGAATCCGCAACTAGAGGATGAAAATGGTGGAGAAGTTGATCAGAAAATATTCCGAAACGAATGCCTTTTTATTGATCGTCCCTTCGCACTATGCTATAAATAGTAGAGTTAGGTGGTGTTCGTTTGCAAACCGCAAAAAAATTCCAAAACGATTCCATTACAGGACTGCGAGGATTACTCGCGCTTCTAGTCGTTTTATATCATGTCTACACAGGTTCCGTCGAGGATCACAGGGGCTAATTGTTTATTTTTCCTGAATTCTCAGTTTCTTGTCCAAAACATAGAATGACTTTTTCCGTGATAAGTACACCAAGTGTATTTATCATCATGAATATTCCCTGTTCCAGCCTCCCGAAATCTATCTACCTTCTACAAATTTGTTGCATAGTTTGCTTCGTATGTTCTCTGGGCTAAATGGAATTACCTTTGCATACAAATTAACATTTTGGTATTAAAATTGGTGATAAAGAAAAATATTGCGATTTTTTGATATTTAACCCTGCTGTGATGCCGGCAGTACTATTGGTTGGGTTTGTACGATATCGGATTCTCTCGGAACATGGGAATCTTTTGGTGCTGTTACTAGATAAATGTGTTATCATAATGTATATTGTAATTCTATTGTTATTAGTAGAGGAAGGGAATCTAGCATGTATCTAAGTGCCGATTTCAAAAAAATATACGATAAATTATTGAAAAGCGATTTTCTAAACGATTTGAGTTATTATGCCGATTTAAATGCAGAACGATTGTATCGTTATGGACGTGAAGCATATGACAATAAAGACTTTGAAATGGCCCAAAAATGTGAAATCCTGAATAAAATAATTAACAATTGTGTAATTAGTTCATCTTGCTTTATTGATACAGGTACAAAAATCGCGTATGGCGGTATAGGAGTATTAATCCATCCGAAAACCAAGATCGGAAAATATTGCATGATAGGCAGCAATGTAACAATCGGTGCAGCACCTATCATCGGCGATAATGTTTATATCAGTACAGGTGCAAAGCTAATAGGGGTAGGAATCAAAATTGGAAGTTTTTCTATTATTGGAGCTAACACTGTTGTAACAAAAGATGTTCCGCCTTTTAGCATTGTAGCCGGTATTCCAGGAAAAATTGTCCGAACTATTAATCCTGAAAATCTTGACCGGTATCTTGAAAGTTATTTGGCGGTAGTCGAGAAAAGAAATAAAGATTTCGTTGAACGAGTAAGGAAGAATTTTTTAGAAATGTATGAAAGTTATAATAAAGGATTGTGAGAGGTGAACTATGATTACTTTCCACAAATCATTTTCGAAGCGAATACGTTCGTTCCTAACGAGTGTACGAACACCGATAGAGTATCCTGGTTGAATAACATCAATCAGGATTTTTTTAATTTCGTTAAAATAACAAAAATTTTCGTTAATAAGTCGATTTCATAATTCAAAACCCTTGTCAGAACTGAATTTATTGAAGCAAAAAAAGGAGTACCTCCCCATTTTCTCGAAGTTATTAGGTGACAAAACCAACCCGAAGAAAAAAAGGGCACTCCCATGTATTCAACAAGAAGAGCTGTTTTCCTTCGAGCAAATTATGAAAATGACGCCTTCCTCCAAAACTGATTTGGTTTTGGAACATTTGTCCATCGAAAAAATTCTTCACGCCATCAACAGCTTCCATCGTCGCGGCCATCCGGAAAGCTTAAACACAAAGGCTATGATTTACTCCTTTATTATTGGCAAAATGGAACGCATCCGCCTTACCAAGGATTTGGTTAGCCGTTTTGAAAAGCAGTCTTGAGTTTCGTATTCGTTGCCGCTTTACCGGCGCTGATCGGGTACCAAGCGAAGCATCCTACTCACGGCTCATCATCAAACTCGCAAAATGGGGTATCCTTCGAACGCGAAAATCAACAACATTCGTAAAATAATAAAAGAAAACACCTTGACAATAGAACAAAGTCTGGAGGAAAATCTACTCAAAATATTTATAAACTTCCCCCCAGTTGCTTCTCCGCTTGGATTGAATGATGCGCCGGGCTTCCCGGAGTTTCGCGAAATCTTTCCAAAAGCCTGCCCAGGCGGCAAGCACCTTCGGTTCCCGCACGAGAAAGTACAACAGGCTGAAAACTTCGTAAGGGGCCAAATACCAGAAATGTTTCATCATATAAAAGAACGAGTCGTTCTTCATCATCATCCGGTAGCGGTTAATATAGGAATGCCGGCGGATCCGTAAGGGGCGCTGTGCCCTTTCTCCTTGCTTCCAACCCCGCTCATGATAGGCGAACGCTTGCGGAACATATGCCGCCGACCATCCGAGAAGCCGGCTGCGCCAGGCCACATCCACATCTTCTTTATAGGCGAAAAAATCTTCGTCGAAAAACCGGCCGTTTATGCTGACATCCTCGACCATTTTTCGGGAATAAACGGCTGCCGCTCCGGATACGCCAAACACATCCCCCGCTTTATCCCATTCTTCCTGAGGACGGTACGCTCCCCGGTCAAAAGCTCTGCGGCTCTTGTTGATCGTAAGCCCCGCGCTGTCTATCAAACCGGGTTGGCTGCGCAAAACCAGTTTCCCCGTACAGCTGCCCACTTCCGGGTGCTGATCCATAAAGTTCATAATATGCAACAAGTAATCCGGATCTAACATGACGTCCGGATTCAATACCAGATAGTAATCGCTTTCCGACATGGCCATGGCCTGATTGTGCGCCGCAGCAAAACCCGTATTCGTTTCGTTCGTTACGAGAACGACCCTGTCACCCCATTGCCGTACTCTCTCCACGGTATCATCGGTCGAGGCATTGTCGATTACGATGATCTTGTCAATTACGGCCCGTTGCTTCAGAACCGATTGGATACAATCCGCGATATATTCCGCACTGTTATAAGTCACGATATGGACGCTCGCGCTGCTCATCCCGCATTCCTCTCATTTCCCCAAGAAAATCCCGAAGCGCATCCTGCCACGGTCTGAAATCTTGAAATCCATTTGCGAGAATGGACATATGATCCATTACAGAATATTCCGGACGCTGCGCAGGTCTTGGATATTGTTCCGTGGTGCAAGGCAGCACTTCGGTCGGAATCCCGGAATATCGAAAGATCGTTTTGGCAAATTCGTACCAAGTGCAGGAGCCGGTATTGGAAGCATGATAAATGCCGTACTTGTCCGTCCGGACCAGTTCCAGAATAAACCGGGCCAAGTCTTTGGCGTACGTCGGCGAACCGGTTTGATCATGGACGACTTTCAAAGGTTTGCCTGCGTTGGCCAACGCCAGCATCGTTTTGACGAAATTGTTCCCATGCAGCCCGTACAGCCATGATGTCCGTACAATAAAAAATTTCTCCGTTTCCTGTTGTACTGCCTTTTCCCCGGCTTGTTTGGACTTGCCGTATACATTCAACGGGTTAGTGGGGTCATCCTCCCGGTACGGACGGCGCTTTTTGCCGTCAAACACATAATCCGTGCTGATAAAGCACATTTTCGCGCCGACCGCCTCGGCGGCCGCCGCAACATGACGGGTACCGTGCGCATTGACACGGTATGCGTTCTCTTCGTCCTGTTCCGCGCGATCCACGGCCGTGTAAGCGGCCGCATGAATTACGACATCCGGCTTTTCTTTTCTCACCGTTCGCTCTGTCTGCCCGAGATCGGTCACATCCAACTGTCCGCGCGTGAATCCTACGGCTTCGACTCCGGGCATGGAAGCGGCCATCAACATCAGTTCCGTTCCAAGCTGCCCGCCGGCCCCAGTAATGAGAATTTTCATCGGTCCCACCATTCCCGGTTGTTCCTGTACCAGCGGATGGTTTCTTTGAGGCCGGTTTCGAAATCGTATTGCGGCCGCCATCCCAGCTCCTCCCTGATTTTCGTCGCGTCGATCGCATAGCGGCGGTCATGCCCCGGACGGTCTTCCACAAAAGTAATCAGCGATTCCGGTTTGCCCAGCTCGGCCAGTATGGTCTTGACGATCTGCAAGTTTGTCCGCTCGTTGTTGCCGCCGATATTATACACTTCCCCGCTGGCACCGTGATGAAGGACGAGATCAATCGCCCGGCAATGATCTTCCACATACAGCCAGTCGCGAATATTTTGTCCGTCGCCGTAGACCGGCAACGGTTTATCTTGCAAAGCGTTGCAGATCATAAGCGGAATCAGCTTTTCAGGATATTGGTAAGGCCCGTAATTGTTGGAACAGCGGGTAATATTGACATTCAGGCCGAACGTCTCATGATAGGCGCGGACCAACAAATCGGAACCGGCCTTGCTGGCGGAATACGGACTGTTGGGAGCGAGCGGGGTCGTTTCCGTAAAATATCCGGTGGGTCCCAAAGTACCGTACACTTCGTCCGTAGAAATATGCACAAACTTTTGCACGTGGTATTTTCTCGCAGCATCCAACAACACCTGTGTGCCCAGCACATTGGTTTTCACGAAAATATCCGGATCGGCAATGCTGCGGTCCACGTGAGATTCCGCGGCAAAATGCACGACAACCTCAATACCTTGGCGAAAGATCTCTTCCACCGCCGCGCGGTCGGTGATATCGGCTTGTACAAAACGGTAACCCGGGTGATGTTGTACGGCGGCCACATTTTGCAAATTCGCAGCGTAAGTCAATACATCCAGGTTCGTTATGCGGTAATGCGGATACTTGTTTACCATATAAAGAATAAAATTGCTGCCGATAAATCCTGCGCCACCGGTCACCAATATGTTCATAGGCTTCCCTCCAGACCGCCCAAATCATTTTCCTCTGTTTCGTGTCCTTTCGTTGCCGTCCTTACTCATCGCGCACCGTCTCGTCGAAATTATTTTCTGCCTCTGCAAAAACGGGATGCCGTCGATCTTTTTCCGACAAAACCGGATCAGACACCGGCCAATCGATGCCAAGCGACGGGTCGTTCCATATAATGCCCCGCTCATGCGCAGGAGAATAATATTCATCCACTTTATACTGCACTTCCGTATTTGCCACCAAGGTACAGAAACCGTGGGCCAATCCTTTGGGGACAAGGAGCTGTTTTTTGTTCGCTTCGCTCAGAATGATGCCGAACCATTGGCCGTAAGTCGGGGATTGTTTACGCAAATCGACAACGACATCATACACTGCTCCCCGCGTCACCCTCACTAATTTCGTCTGGGCTTTGGGATGCAACTGATAGTGCAATCCCCGCAGCACCCCCGCTTCCACGGAAAGCGAATGATTGTCCTGCAGGAAAGAAATATCTATACCGCACTCCCGCAGTTTTTTGTAATTATAACTCTCCATAAAGAAACCGCGGGAATCGGTAAACACCTGCGGTTCGATGACGACAACACCCGGAAGCTTCGTTTTCGTCAGCTTCATTTTCCTTTTCCTTTCATGATTTCAATGTGCCGAATTCTTCACCGTACACGATTTCTTTAGCCAATTGATTGGCTCTTGCCAAAGAGGCATGTGTCCCCGCGTCCGTCCACCAACCTTGGAGGATATCATACGTTAAGGCATTGTTCTGAATGTATCGGTTGTTCACGTCGGTAATTTCCAGTTCTCCCCGTTTCGAAGGCTCTAACGTTTTAATGATATCAAATACGGCCTGATCATACATATAAATTCCGGTCACCGCATAGCGGCTCTTGGGCCGCGCAGGCTTCTCCTCAATCGACACGATCTGTTCGCCGGACAGTTCCGCCACGCCATAACGCTCTGGATCAGGCACTTCTTTCAATAAAATTTTTGCTCCGGAACCTTGTTTTTCATATTTTTTCACGTAAGGAACAATGGAGTCGCTGAATATGTTATCCCCAAGCACGACAACCATCCGGTCGTTCCCGACAAATTGTTCCGCCAGTCCCAAAGCTTGCGCAATCCCGCCGGCTTCGTCCTGGACTTTGTAAGTAAACGCGAGTCCCATGTCACTGCCGCTGCCCAGCAAATTGACGACATCGCCCATATGCTCCTTTCCGGTTACAATGAGAATATCCCGGATGTCCGCCTCTTTCAGCTTGGCGATCGCGTGGAAGATCATCGGATATTTGCCGACCGGCAACAAGTGCTTGTTCGTCACCTTCGTTAAAGGGTAAAGGCGAGACCCCGTCCCGCCTGCGAGAATAATGCCTTTCATGGTAGGATTCCTTTCTGAATTTGCAAGCTTTTCAGATTAATGATTCACCGATAAAATATATCGGAAATAGACCTATATATCTTTTTCGTTGTTTTCAGAGTACCATGTTTGTTAAAATAATGATACATTCTTTTTAATATACCAGGCCTTCTATAATCAATCTGCTCCATGATTTCTTTATATTTTTGATGAATATACTGTTCATACGACGTAAGTTGCTCTTGTCTGCTTAATCGTTTTTTTCTATCACTGGTTATATGATAAACCGATGTGATCTTGTTAATAAAATAAAACTTTCCGTTCATACTATATTTAATCCATAGATCCCAGTCTTCTAACCATTCAAGCTGTTCATCCATACCACCAAATTTTTCAAACAGTTCTCTTTTGAACATGACAGCCTGAATCGGAAACATATTTTGGAACATAATTTTTTTCGGGTCTACTGGTTCATTATACTTTTCAATTTCATCCTCAATGACATAACGCAATGGATCATATGAGACATAGCGAATCATTCTTTCGAGTGAACTTGTGTGTATTGCCGCGGCGTCCTGATGAACAGAAAAGCCTTCGAGCATTGTTTCCAGATGATTTGGCAACAATAAATCATCATCATCCAGAAAATTCAAAAACCGACCTACTGATAATTCCATCCCTATATTCCCTGCACGAGAACGCCCAACTGGTTCATTCGTACAATAGTAGGTCATTTTCAGATCTGGAAATTCTTCAATAATTCCCTTAGCAGATGATTGTCCATCCTCTATAACGACAACTTCATAATCATCTACAGACTGACATTGAACACTCTTAAGAGCTTCCCTTAAAAAAAATGGTCTTTGGCATGTCCTAATAATTATGGAGACCAAAACATTTTCCATTAGCCCCATCTCTTTTACTTTAAATTGATAATGGCTTTATATATGCGCTCGCAGTTATTTTTATCTCTTAATTCGAAAAACTGATTTATTCTTTCAAGATACTTGTCTTCCAACTTGAATCCATTTTTAAAGTAATGTGTAATCGTTTCGATTAATTCCTCTTCCTTCATACAGACAGGACCAAAGCCATGTTTCTCGTAATCGAAATATCCCTTTTTATAATGTTCATAAAAAAACTTGTATTTATCGAATTGATAGTAAATAAGAGGTTTCTCCATATAAGCAAAGTCAAAAAAAACACTTGAAAAATCCGTTATAAGCAATTGTGATTCTTTTAATAATTGCTGCACATCGTACTCATCTTTGCTAGCCAGTATAATTCGATCGGTTCTTGTATAAAAATATTTTAAGTACGGTTGCACTTCATAATGTGGATAAAAAATCAGTCTAAAATCATATTCGTTTAATAGTTGTATTAATTCATTATTATTAATAAGAGACTGGTATTTTCGATAATAATCCGAACTTTTAAACTGCTGATCCAGAACGTTTTTTTCTGAAACATGGGATTTTTGAACAACTCTATTTCTCCAAGTTGGCATTAGGAGTATCTGGTTCTTTAATGAAAAGTCGTGTAACCAGTCAAAGCGTGAGAATCCAGTATAAGCAACCTCATCTTTGTTATAACCAAATTCTTTTAATATATATTCATACTCGGGTCTGGCGCCTGTAATGAACAAATCAAAGGATGTATTCTTTTTACCCAATATTGCGCTGACATTATCTTTAGTAATGCCATGCTGAAGAAAAATATATCTTTTATTTGAAATTCTAGAAAATAATTTTTTATAAATATGATAATTCCACGGTTCAATTGTCCCTTTATGAGCGCTTATTAGATACTTTGCCAATATAAAGAGAACTTTATGTTTCATGCTTTTAAATTGCACAGTATGTCCAAGCTTACGAACCTTTTCAAAATCGATTAAACTACGCTTGTCCACTAAATAATATGCATTGATTTCAGGGTGGGTATTCCGTAAGTATTCAAAAAATCGATAACCATTATCTTGAGCATCATATCCCCTATCGCAAATTAACCAAATATTTGAATATTTTTTATGACCTCGAAAAAATAGAGACAGAAAAAGCGCCAAAACAAATTCTAATAATTTCTTTGCATTATTAAATAATATTTTTATGAATATATTCATTTTTTGCGGAATTTTTTGAATCTTGTTGCTCAATCCGAGGCATGTCATATAACAAACAAAATGAATAAAACTTTTTTCTTGTGCTTTTCTGATGATAACTTTATGAAAAGTACTTTCTAATCTTTCAACCGCTTCATTAGAAATATTAACTAAAAAAAATTTAGCTTTATTAAAAATTTCTCTTTTTTCACTTATACTAAAAAATGACTTATTAATCATATTATATAAAAAGGTGGCATATGTTCTGGCGTTAAACCAGTCGATTAATACTTTATATTGCGGGAACTCCGAAATTAATCGATTTAATGCTAGATTAACATGCAAATGGTCATAGTAGCTTTCTTTTTTTTCAAGATAGTTGTCCATTGTTGAAGCAATAGATTCATTTTCCCTTTTTCGATAATAATACTTACATTGATTGGTAACATATACAGCGTTTGCATGAAACAATGTCAAGATGGATGGCAGAACGTCTTCAAATCTCATGTTCTGAAAATGTAAATGTTGAATAAGTTTTTTGCTAAAAACCTTATTACAAACCGATGTTGAAAAAATAATTTCCGGATACTTCGTAAGATCTGTAATCAATTGGTCATTAGCGAACAACCTGGCAGAAGGGTTTCTGGGATACGCCCGTCCCGATTTGCTAAAATAGTCATACTCGTAGATTACGAGATCACATTGGTGTTTGGAAAAAATGGATAGTACATGTTCAAATGTGTTAATCGAAATAAAATCATCAGGATCCACAAAAGTGACAATTTGCGACGTTACGTACTCTAAACCCGTGTTTCTTGCTTCACCTGCTCCCCCATTTTTTTCTCTCTCAATAATTTTTATGGAGGGGTATTGTTCCGAGTATTTTTTTGCAATGTGCATGCTATTATCGGGAGTACAATCATTTACAATAATGACTTCAATATGTTCAATGCCCAATGTCTGGTTTACAATGGAATCCAAACATTCAGTGATATATTGTTCAACATTGTATACGGGAATGATAACCGATATTTGATAACGCACTTTCTCCTTTTACCCCTCCGACAACTTAATTGGCATTTTTATATCGTTCACACACTTCTTTTGCCTCTCCGATTTCTCTGACTCTCCCTTTTTCAAGCCAAGCTACTCTATTACATAAACTTTCAACTTGAGATAATGAATGAGATACAAATAATACTGTAGTACCCTTATCTATCATAGATTTAATTTTTTGTTCACTTTTTTGTTTAAACTTAATATCTCCAACAGAAAGTACTTCGTCTACGATTAATATATCAGGTTCTACTATAGTAGCGATCGAAAAACCCAATTTTGACTTCATTCCAGAAGAATAATTTTTCAATGGTGCATGAATAAAATCTTGCAATTCAGAGTATTCTATGATCTCATTTATTTTACTTTGAATAAATTTTTTTGAATATCCAAGAATTAGTCCATTAAGATAAATATTTTCCAAACCGGATAACTCATTATTAAAACCTGCCCCGAGTTCGATCAAAGGAGCAATCGTACCGTTTCTAAAAACTTTACCAGAAGTGGGCTTAATAATTCCCGCTACTATTTTTAGCAAAGTACTTTTTCCGGCGCCATTTAATCCTATAATTCCAAACACTTCGCCTTTTTTCACTTCGAAATTAATATCCTGTAAAGCATAAAAATCGACATATTTAATCTGTCGATTCAATTTTTTTATAAAATAGTATTTAATGGAAGTAATTTTTTCCGTTGCCATTTTGTATTTCATAGATACGTTTTGAACTTTAATTGCTATATCCTGGTTCATAATGTAATCTCCAACATTCATACATAATGAATGAATTTATCTTGGTTTTTGTAAAAAACAAATGCACCTAAGAGCAAATAAATGATTCCGTGCAACAGGCAAATAATATGAGACCAAAGAGTAGGTATAGTATTATACATTAAAACTTCTCTTACCATTTCAACAACTTCAAACAGAGGATTCAATTCTATAATGAATCTATAATTTGATGGTATAATTTCTACGGGATAAAAAATAGGTGTCATATACATAATAATCATCAAAATAATAGAATAAAGATGTTTGACATCTGTGAAAAACACTGTGATAGTAGCCAAAAATAACCCCATACCAGTAGATATTAAAAAAATATAAATTAACGGAAAAATAATTAGCAAATTTGTGAAAGACAAACCCAACCCAGTAAATATCATTACAAAAATAAGAGGTACCAATGTAAGTAACAATGTAACAAAAGACGAACAAATTCGTGCAAGAGGAAAATAATACTTAGGGACATATACCTTTCTGATTAATTGTCCGTTGGCATGAATGGAATCCATGGCAAAACTAGTTGATTCTGAAAAAAAAGAATAAATAATTCGACCAATTAAAACATATACAGGAAAATTTTCTATGCTGTTTTTAAAAATGGTCGAAAAAATAATAGTAAGAACAACCATAAGCAATAAAGGATTCAACATGCTCCAAAGTATCCCCAATACGGAGTTTCTATATTTCAGTTTAATGTCCTTACGAATTAATTCAATCAGGAAATCTTTATATCTCAAAAAATTCTGTATATACACATTCATCGTATCAAACCTTATTGAGCATAGTTTTCTCTTGAATAATAATTTGTTCTAAAAAATGTAGTAATTCAGTCTTTATATCCTCTCTTTCTAAAGCATACGAAATCGTAGTTTTAATATATCCTAATTTTTCTCCCACATCATACCGAACTCCATCAAAGTGGTAAGCGTACACCTTCTCTGTTTCTGTCAGCTTGGAAATGGCGTCAGTCAACTGTATTTCTCCGCCCGCACCAGGTTCTTGCTCATCTAATATGTCAAAAATAGCGGGGGATAAAATATATCGTCCAAGAATAGCTAAATTCGATGGAGCTTCTTCCACTTTTGGTTTCTCAACCAGTCTTTCAACTAAACGAACCTGGTCGTCTAAAGAAATCCCATCAACAATTCCATAACGATGAACCTCGTTCTTGTTTACAGGTTGAACTCCTATAATCGTAGAGTGATATTTTTCATATAGTTCCATTAATTGTTGAATACATGGTTTTTTTGCGCTAACAATATCATCTCCTAGAAGGACAGCAAAAGGTTCATTTCCAATAAATTTCCTCGCACACCAAACCGCATGTCCTAAACCTCTTGGCTCCTTTTGCCTAATGTAATGAATGTCGGCCATTTTCGAAGTCTTCTGAACTTCGCTCAACAACTCTATTTTTCCTTTTTGTAACAAATTTTGTTCAAGTTCAAAATTATTGTCGAAATGGTCTTCTATTGCCCGCTTACCTTTTCCTGTTACGATAATAATATCCTCAATTCCGGATGCTACAGCTTCCTCTACGATGTATTGAATCGTAGGTTTATCTACAATGGGAAGCATTTCTTTAGGCATGGCCTTTGTAGCTGGCAAAAACCTCGTTCCTAGGCCCGCCGCGGGAATAATAGCTTTGCGCACTTTCATATTTTCCACCTTTTCTTGTATATATGAACATAAGTAACATAGTAAATCTTATCAAACCCTAAATGGAAATTCTAGTGTTTTCGAGCACCAATTTCTTTCCATCCATAAAAGACCATTTCTTTTGCCATTAACAAGACTTCTAACTTCTAGATTGTTGTTTAACTAGACATCCACTTTATTCTTAACTTTTTCAACAATTTCTTCCATAGCATTCATACTGATCCCTTGATTAGCCAAATCCAGATCATCGACAACTTTACACTCATAACCGGTAAAGTTCATACAATAATTAAATTCGTCAATGGATATGCCCTGCGTAAGAACGGTACCCTCTTCAATATTTTGAGTAAAATTCTTAAGATCTTCTATTGAAAAACACCTTGCATTAATCAAAGACTTGCGTAACTGAGATGTTTCTAGCGATTGATAGGGTTGACCTTCCTCCGAACAACGTATACAATTATCACGATAAAAAAAGTAAGTAGCTTTGCTGATTACAGGTTGGTCCGAAAACTTCAGTGCAAGTACAAAATCATAAATGTAGTTTTTTCCATAGTAGTCATGAGCGGAAAAAAAAGTCCAATACTGAAACTTTCTTTGAATATTTTCTACCATTTCGTCAGTAATCTGGGGAATGAATTCAATATGCTTTGAATTAAAATGCTTAGAAACAACATTCCCAATAATATCTGTTATGATAAAAAGTTTTTTATCTTGATAGGATTGTCGTTGAAAATGGTATATAATCCGTTCCAATTCCTCAGTGGTATTTACTTTGGAAATAATCGCAACATATTTCTTCTCAATTTGTGGAAGAATGTCGTAAACTTTCTGTACAATAAATGCTAATCGTTTGTCGTACGTATGTTCAGACAACACTTTGCGCAATCCCAATAATCTAAATTTCTTATAATATTCAAGATCATCAAATTTTAAAATTTCATCTTTTAGACGTTTTCCATCATCCGTACATATAACCAAATCACCGAAAAAATTCCGGATAGCTTTAGAGTAATTACTAAATACAACCGTATTGGAGGCTAAAAGTTCGAAAATCCGCCGCGCGCACATACTTTGCGATTGTTTAATCGAGTTCATGTTTATGTGATATCGATATCCTCTATAAGCTTTCCAAATTTCCTCTGGTTTAAGATATCCCGCAATATATCGTTTGTATAATCGAGGAAATTTATTATTACGATTTGGTTTATGATAATTCCGATCATAGATAACCAAATCTTTTTTTAAAGATGTTATTATCTTAACAAACGTCTCCAAGTCTTTTGATCGGTCTGGAAATTCTTTGTAGTACGCACCAGTGAAGCAAAATTTATCTTTCCTATTGATAATCTCCATTGGATTATGATATTTGATCTGAGCTGCAAACGGCATAAAGTATATGCGGTTATGTTTCAGTATTTTTTTATACTCTTTAATGCAATCGATATCAGTGGTAAACACAAAATCGGCAAATTTTGCAGCTATGATAAAAGTATTGAAATGCGCAGGGTCTTCCTTATTCCAAAATACGATTGGAATTTCATGTTTTCTGCAATAATCAAAAATATCCATCAATTCACTGCTCGGTTGGGAAACTTTCGATTTCCATAACCCGTTATGTCCTCTCCAAGCCGACTCAAAAAAAAACAGATCCGGTTGAAAATCCTCCAGTTCTTGCAGCCAATTATATGGGGTAATTTGGAGGAGTTTACATTCCGGCTCCAATGAAAAATAAGTAAATTCATCTACAATGCATGCAACTTTCATTTCTTTCAAACTGGAAAAAGACTTTTTGAATTGTCGTGTAATCACGTCATTGCTGAACCGGTTACCGGAATTGTTATCTAATTTCATTTCCTTCAATAACCGGTCACGTATTTTATAAATTTCTTTCAGTCTCTCTTCTATTTCATTCAGATCCATTGAGATTACTCCCGTACATTAAAAATCTGGTGGTACTCTTTTTTTTATTTTCCAATATTTTAAAGTTAATTTACCCAATTTAGCGTTACTTAATAACTCATACTTTTTCAAAATATTGCGATATTCTACTTCAAGTCGATTATATTTATAAATAAAGCTTTCAAATTCCTTTAACAATTTTTCTTCACTTTCAAGTCTTACTAAAAGCTCTTTATTTTTACATTCAATTATTTCTTCCAGTTCTTTAATTTTTTTTGTTAACATATAAATTTCCTCTGGATTTAATTGATCGTTTGGATTATTCAATGGATCACCTTCAAATAATTAAATCTCATTAAAGACTTAAGGGCCATACTCAGTTTTTTTTATTATATCAAACCAGTTATTTTCATTATAGTCTTCAGATATGGAATAAAGATAATTTTTCTTTTATTACTAAACTCAACTTTCGCAGCTTAATTGTCCAAACAACCCCTTGATATCATTGGGCAAACTCGCAATCCATTGCTGGAGTTGACGAAAAACGACAGACTGATCCCGTTTGGACTTGGCTTCCGTGAACGCCAAGAAAAATGCAATCAGGTATTGCAAAGCCGTTTTGAGATCCAGGTCTCGAACTTCGTCGGAAAACAGGAAAAACAGACCGCCCAACGACCGCGAGTCGTTTTCGTGACGACGCTCCCATTCCATCACGAGATAGCGCGCAAATACGATGGTGGTGTGGCTGATGAGCATATCAAACGAACGGCCTTGAAACTCCGTCCCCAGCTTCAGATACGATTTAGCAAATCTGAAGAACGTCTCAATGCTCCAACGCATGCCGTAGATGCGAACGATCTCGGCATCTTCCAATGCCAGGTCGGTGCTGAGCAGAACCAGCCAATCCTTCCGCCGGTTGCGGTTTTGCACAAAGACCAGTTTGACCGAATGACCGCAGGTGGTTTGAACGATGACCGAACCAAGGATTTCTTTGTTTTTCTGCTTTGGCAAAAGGGCATACAATTCATGGAGCGTCAGGCTTTTTCCGTCGAACCGATATCGCTGCTTCATCGCCTTGACCATCCCAATGACATGCAGACCTTTCGCCATCAGTTCACGCAACAGAGGCGCTTGGGTAAACCAACTGTCCATCAGGACAAAGTCAGCGCTAAATCCGGCCGCGATCGCTCGGTTGAGCAGAGCCACAACTGCATCCGGTTTGCGCGAAAGCGCCTCAATGCGGCGTTTGTAGCCTGGCGTACGCTTGGACAAACGCTCCTTCATCTCGCAAAAGCGATTCGCCAGCTTGGCCGAGCTGAGCATGACAAAATCAATGGGTGCGAAACTGAAGCCATCCGACCATCCGAGCGTGAGCATGTTGTAGCCGCGGGTATATCGCCCCGTCGTATGATCGAAGACGCGGGCCAGTAATTCGGCTTTCTTGCTGCGGTCCCGCCGAAGAACCGAATCATCGACGATGAAAGCCCGAATGCGGGACGGGGAGGTCAGGGAATCAAAGTGCTGGACGATCTTCAGACTCAAGGCATGCAAAAATCGCCGCCATGCAAAGCGCGGGTGATTTAAAAACCGATAGACCACATCTTTGCCAGGCAAAGACTGGCGGCGATCGCTGCCCAGAAGACGAAACCAGTTACGCCCTTCAAACACGAGCGTAAAGATCAGCCGAAAGATGGCGAGACTGGACAATCCGAACGACTTGGAAATGCCGGCCTTGCGCAACAGTTGCCCGATTTGCAGGGCAGAAAACGCAGCCGAAATTCGTTCTTGGCTCTTTTCAGACAGAGAGTTGTGGTGTACCATAGGGTTACGCACCTTTCTGTTTGGGATGGTAAGACCTAGCAACTTCCATTTTACCAAACGAGAAAGGTGTTTTTCTGTCAAGAACGAGTTTTTTTCAAAAAGAAATCCTAGTCATATCA
>Ga0207865_100317_pt1 | contig 55814 bp, 70 predicted proteins | sample HigsolmetaAR204D_FD_184836 | JGI IMG/M metagenome (GOLD analysis project Ga0207865, IMG submission 184836) | Ionic liquid and high solid enriched microbial communities from the Joint BioEnergy Institute, USA - AR20-4-D (SPAdes) (version 2) ...
CCCGTCCGCCGCTCCGGATAATTCCCCGAAGGAAACCATCCAGCGCTCGACTTGCATGTATTAGGCACGCCGCCAGCGTTCGTCCTGAGCCAGGATCAAACTCTCCAAAAAGGATGTTGATTTAGCTCATTGCATTGACTTGCTTCAAGTCGCACAAACACTTGCTCGTTGTTCAGTTTTCAAAGGACAAGTTCTACAACGAAGCCAGTCGCATCACTGCTTTCCAGCTTCTCACTTCATCGTCACCTTGTTTAGCGGCGACTTTCTTAATATACCACATCCGCCTAACAAAGTGCAAGTATTAATTTCAAACTTTTTATTTCCAGTTCGCCTTTCGACTTCCTATCTCTCAAGCGAACGAATACTAAAATATCATAGTTGATCGTTAGAAGTCAAGAGACAATTTTGATTTTACTCGTTAATTTCGATGGCGGGCATATTTAGATATTTCTTTAGGGGAAGCTAAACGGGCATACATCCGAAAAATCACCTTGTACCTGGATTCGATGGCCTCTTTAATATGGGCGTCGATTCGTTTGTCATTCAGATCGAACAGCATCTCATCGAGCTCTTTGCGCAGCACATAATCCAGTTCTCTGCATTCGCGGTCGTTAAATAAAAAACCGAGCATCCCACAAGCCGCTCCTTTCAAAGTCGCGTACAAGAACGAGTATGCGCCTTAAGCTAAAAGCGCGCTTATCGTCTGCATACTCTATCCTTGCATATACATGCTTATGTTATGCACAGTTTTTTACATTTTTATGACTCGAAAATCCGATATTTTTCATTTTTATTTTCGGACAAGCCAAAACGTAATGGTGCTCTCGATCGCCGCCGCGGCCAGCAATACGAGCAAAAGAAGAACGCATACCGGAACAAGCGAGCGCATGAACAGCCGAAACTCCTCGCGTACGGCAGCCGACCGTTTGGGGACGACCATCGACACGAGCAGCTGAAGCACGAGCACGCCAAGCCTCAAGCCAAAGGCCGCCGCGACAATAATCGCCGGCAGTTCGAGTATACCGTGCGGGATGACCGACTTGAGCATGTAGCCTAGCGAATTTTTCTCAGCCGATGCGGAGGCGACATAACCAAGCAGCAAACCGTTGGATATTAAGGCGAACAGCGGAAATACGCCGAAAAAGATGCCCATAGCGATAATGAGCAGAGCAACCGTCGCATTGTTCCAGAAGATTACCCAAAATAACGCCCATTCCCGGCTTTTCGCGTGCTCCGTCGAGCGTATCAGCTCGTCCAGCGCCCTCATCTGAGCATTCAAAAACATTTGAAACTGCTCCGAATACATGCTGCCCAGCACAATCCCCAGCAAAAAGACCAGTGCCGATGCAAAAATATAATGCTTGATCCGCCTAAGCTGATACCAGGCCAAACTCCATTTCATTTTCCGAAATCCCTCCAATACTTAAAAGCATATCTCATGTGTACATGCATACATTTAGAAACAAACGGTATTATACAAGCCTTGCGTAAAGAAAAGGAGGCAATCCAGTGAATTACTTTTATGTCATGAACGGCAAAAAACTGAAGCAAGGGCTGATCATCTTCGTAGCGGTCCTATTTGCGGCGGGCATCATTTATTCCGAAAGAGAGAACGTATCGGTCTTCTCTTTGAATGAGCCTGCTGCTGTATACAACGTGCCAACTGACCAAAAAGTGCTCGCACTGACATTCGATATCAGCTGGGGGGACAAGCGGGCGGAACCGATCCTCAAAATTTTGGAAGAAAAAAAGGTGAAGAACGCCACCTTCTTCATCTCATCGCCCTGGGCGCAAACCCATACCGAGCTGGTGCAGCAAATTGCCAAAGGCGGTTGGGAGATCGGAAGCCACGGACATAAGCATACCAATTACAGCGGGTTGAGCGATGAAGAAATTCGCACCCAAATCCAGACTGCTCACCGCATCATAACGGAGACGAGCGGCAAAACTCCGCGCCTGCTGCGGTTGCCGAACGGCGATTTCGACAAAAGAGTGCTGCGCATTGCAAACGAGCTGCATTATACCGTCATCCAGTGGCACACCGATTCCATGGATTGGAAAAATCCCGGCACGGAAGAGATCGTTAACCGCGTCGTTTCCCAAGCTCATCCCGGCGATATCGTTCTGCTTCATGCGAGCGATTCCGTCAAACAGACGCACGAGGCTTTGCCGGTCATTATCGACAAGCTGCGCGAACAAGGCTACGAATTCGTCACGGTGAGCGATCTGCTCAAGCAGACCAAGGTCAGCGACAAGCAGCATGTGGAGGATCAATAAGCTTGCCAAGCCGCTAAAGCTAATTCCCTGCAAAAAGAAATACGAAAAAGCGGAAGAGCCGTTACAACGGCTCTTTGTCTGTTTGCAGCACTTTGGATAAGATCAAGATCTGCCATGCATTGCAAGCGAGAAGCGGCACCATCATATAAAAAGTGGACGCCGGATTGTTCAAGCGAATGGACGGAACCGCCTCGATGGCAGTGACTACAATCATAAAAAATAAAGTCGGAATGCGCGCCGAAGCGTTCGTGAGCTTAACTTTCCACCAGGCTACGCCCCAGGCGACCGCGAGCATCACCATCGGCAGAATAAAAAAGGCCGCCCAGCCGCTATCGGGAGTTCGTCTCAAATAAACGAGGTCGAATAGAACGATCACGATCATAATGACTTGTACCGCATCTTCCACCCACCGCTTGCGAAGAAACCCTTTGAACAAATAACGCGCGATCAAATAAGCGAAAAACCCCATTTGGCTGAGTACGCTAATCGTTGCGCCCCCAAGCAGCATGGTTATGATACTAAAGCCGATCGCTTTGCCGGCCAAAGGAACTTCATGGTCCGTCCATTGAAGCAGCAAGCCCCCCGCCAGCCCAGCGATGCTGCCGACGACAAGCGTCGTCCAGAACAAATAATACCATTTTCTCAGCGTCACTTTGCAATTACCTCCAAGGCTCATTAACGTCTCGTCTCAACAGTTAATTGTACCAACGTTCTCAACAAAAAGCCAACCCCCGGCGTGTTAAATCGCTCTTCGGCTACAGATACTACCCGTAAAAAGAGAAGGGAGCCTTTAGCGCCATGCGATTGAACTGGACAGGACTTTTGCCGGCTGTAGCGATCGTTGGCTTGCTGGCAGGCTGCGGTTCGGACACCAACGCTTCCAGCTCCAATGCCCTCATGAGCTACAAGGACACCAAATCGATGGTCCTTGACATATTGAAATCGGAAGACGGACGCAAAGCGGTGCAAGAGGCGACTTACGCCGCAAGCGGCACGGGCGCCGACAGGCTGCAATTGCTCGCTTCCGGCGATCCGCAACAGCTGCAGCTGGCTGTCAAGGATGTGCTTACCGATACGACGAACAATCGTTTTTTGCAAAAAATGATTACCGACCCCCGGTTTGCCGGTCAGTTCGCCCAGGCCGTGCAAAAGGATACGAAGCAAATTTATAAAGATCTGATGAAGGACCCCGAGTATCAAAAGCAGCTAATGGACGCCATGAAAAGTCCCGAATTTGAACGCATGCTGCTAGAAACGATGAAAACTACTCCATACCGCACCCAAATGAAGGCCGTCATTCAAGAATCGCTGCAAAGCCCACTGTTTCGCCTGGAGATGATGAATTTGATGAAAAAAGTGCTGGAAGAGGAATCCATGCCGAAAGAGGGCGGACAGCAAGGTAAACAAGGCAAGGAAGGCCAAGGCGGCGGCTCCCAGGGTGGCGACGGCGGAGGCGGAGGCGGCGAAGGCGGCAGCGACAGCGGCGGAAACAGTTAAGCCTTAAGTTTTCAGGCGGGCCGGAGACGCGAACTAAAAAACACCGGAAGAGAGCCTTCCGGTGTTTGGTATTTATTGCGCAGGAGCCGCATCGATAAGCTGACGCGCCACGTCGAGATAAATGCGGCCCGTCTCGGTATCCGCTTTGTACACGGATGGAGAATAATCCGGCTCTGCGACGTGATTGTCCGGTACGCCGAGCGGAATTTGCGCCAGCAGCTTCGTGTGCAGCTCTTCCGCCAGCTTCGCTCCGCCGCCGCGGCCGAATATGTAATCTTTGTTGCCGCACTTGCTGCAGGCATAATAGGACATATTCTCTACGACGCCGATAATCTCATGCTCGGTGTGCAGCGCCATGGCGCCCGCACGGGCCGCTACAAAAGCAGCAGTCGCATGAGGCGTCGTAACGATGATTTCTTTGCTCTGCGGGATCATCTGGTGAACGTCCAGCGCAACGTCCCCCGTTCCCGGCGGCAGGTCGAGCAAAATATAGTCGAGCTCGCCCCACTCCACCTCATGAAAGAAGTTTCGGAGCATTTTTCCAAGCATCGGCCCGCGCCAAATCACCGGGGTGTTGTCTTGAACGAAGAAGCCCATGGAAATCACTTTGACGCCGAAACGCTCAACAGGAATAATCCGGTTGCCGACCACCTCCGGCCGCTCCTCGATTCCCATCATATCCGGCACGCTAAAGCCGTATATATCCGCGTCCACCAGCCCGACTCTCTTGCCGAGCCGGGCCAAGGCTACGGCCAAATTGACCGTTACCGTCGATTTGCCGACGCCGCCCTTGCCGCTGGCGATGGCGATAAACTGCACGTTCGATTGCGGATCAAGCACGTTCACGGCGCTCCCCTCAGCGGTTCCCTCGCCGCCGCTCACCCCCTGTTCCTGCAGCTTGCGCGCGGCCTCATTCCGTTCATAATCGGAGATCGCTCTCAGCCGAAGATGCACATCCTTGGCGCCGGCATTTCGAAAAGCGGCTGCGAGCCGCTCTTGAAGCTGGTTTCTGTAGGCCTCGTCTTCGCGGGATACGACAACTGTCGCCGAGATCTTCTCCTCCTTGATCACGATATCCCGTATAAAATTCAATTCCGTAAGCGGAAGGTTATATTCCGGATCAAGCACATCCCGGATCGCTTCCAGCAGCTGCTCTTTCGTTATCACGGTTGCTCACCTCGGCCTCTTGAGTTTCGTGCTGAGGCTTATTATACCATAAAAACGTCAGAGGCTTGCCCTCTCCCCCGCATAATAACGAAGAATTCCTTGATAAATCGCGGCCGCGACCTTTTTCTGATACGCCGGATCGCTGAGCAGACGCGCTTCCTCGGGATTGGACAAGAATCCGACCTCAACGAGCGCCCCGGGCATCTTCAGCGTCTTTAGCAGATAAACCTCCTTATCCACCTGCATGGCCACACGGTCTGTATTTTTCAAGCTTTTCTTGATTTCTTCCTGAATCAAGGCAGCCAGATTCGGGCTGTCCTGATGGTTCGGATAATAGAAGGTTTGCGCTCCGCGCCATCTTGCCGACGGAATGCTGTTTAAGTGAATCGACACATACATATCGGGATTTTGCTTTGCAATGAGCTCTGCCCGGTTCAGCAAATCCTCCGTTTTTCTCCGGCTGTAGCCCTTGGTCTCGGGGGCGGCCAAATCCTTATCCTCCTCCCGGGTCATCGTGACGAGCGCTCCGGCCTGCTGCAAATAATCTCTCAGATGCTTTGCGATCGCCAGATTGATGTCCTTTTCAGCGATGCCTTCCCGGCTCGAGGCGCCGCCGTCCGGTCCGCCGTGGCCTGCGTCCAGCGCGATCATCTTGCCGGAGAGAGGCATCGTCCAATAGGTCCATGTTTTCGTTGCGGGCAACTCGTAAGTGAACATGAATAAGGTCAATGCGACGAGCAGGGCGGACATTGCAAGCTTGAGGACACTGTTTCTGGACAGCCAGACGACGACCCGCTTTCGCTTCCCGAACATGAAAAAACCACCTCGTATCCCATAAGATTCTTGTTCATCTTATGGGACAGGGTGGACAATTATACCTACTGCTTGGCTGCCTCCAGCTGCTCAGCCATGCCTTCGATCAAGATTTTAGCCACTTCCGGACGGGAGAACTGCGGCGGCGGGCACTCGCCGTTGCGAAGCATCGCGCGCACCTTCGTGCCGGAAAGATGGAGATGGTCTTCTTTGCCGTGCGGGCATGTTTTGCTGGATGCCATGTTGCCGCACTTCGTGCAGAAGAAGCTATGTTCGAAGAACAACGGGGTGATGCCCAGCTCTTCCGCCGTAAAGTTGCGGAAAATTTCCTGGGCCTCGTATGTGCCGTAATAATCGCCTACGCCGGCATGGTCGCGCCCGACGATAAAATGAGTGCAGCCGTAATTTTTGCGCACCATGGCATGGAAGATCGCCTCACGCGGTCCAGCATAGCGCATTGCTGCCGGGAATACGCCGAAAAACACGCGATCCTTCGGATAATAGTTATTAAGGAGCACCTGGTAGCTGCGCATCCGGATATCGGCGGAAATATCGTCCGATTTCGTCTCGCCGACCAGCGGATTCAGGAACAGGGCATCGACAATCTCCAAGGCGCATTTTTGGATATATTCATGCGCCCGGTGAACCGGATTGCGGGTCTGGAAGCCGACTACGGTTCTCCAGCCTTTTTCCGCGAAAATTTGTCTTGTTTGGGCCGGGTCAAAATAAAATTCGCCGAATTTCTCCGGCTTCGGACGATTAAGCACCTGTACCGGTCCGCCAATGTATGTCGACGGCCTGGAGAACAGTTTCTGTACGCCGGGATGTGCCGTATCGTCGGTCTTGAACACCTTCACGGCCTCATTCTTCTGATCGACGTTATAGATGCTCTGCACCTCGATGACACCGTACAGGACGCCGTCTTGCTCTCCCACAAGCGCGACCTTCTGCCCTTGCTTGAAGCCTTCCGCGATGTGCGGCTGGACAGCCAGCGTAATCGGAATGCTCCACACGGTGCCGTCGGCCAGGCGCATCCGCTCGACGACGGAATGGTAGTCCTCCTCGTTCATGAACCCGGTTAGCGGCGAGAATGCGCCGACGCCGATCAGGTCGAGATCGGACACCGTCCAGGCGTTGATTTTCAGCTGATCGTACGACTTCGCTTCCGCAAGCAGTCGCTCGCGCTCCTCCCCCTGGACCAAACGGTTGATGAGTGTGCCGCCATGCGGCGCGATTGTTGCAGTCATCTCATTTCGCTCCTTCTACGAATATTTCCGAACGATCGGATTACTTGTGAAGCCCGCACTCCGTCTTCTGGAAACCGGCCCAGCGGCCCGCGCGCGGGTCCTCTCCCGGCATGACTTGACGGGTGCAGTGCTCACAGCCGATACTCGGATAATGATTGTCGTGAAGCGGGTTATAAATGACCCCGTTGGAGCGGATATAGTTCCAGACGTCATCATTCGTCCAGCTAGCCAGCGGATTGAACTTGACCAGGCCGAATTTGACGTCGTACTCCACTTTCTTGGCGTTAGCGCGCGTCGGCGCTTGGTCACGGCGAATCCCGGTAATCCACGCATCGTAGTTTTTAAGAATATCCGTCAGCGGATCGACCTTGCGCAAATTGCAGCACTGATTCGGATCTTTCTTCCACAGCTCAGGGCCGTACTGCTCGGCCTGCTCCTCAAGCGTCAGCTTGGGCAGCACTTGAACGAATTCGACGCCGTAATGCTGCTGCAGGCGGTCGCGCGTTTCGTACGTTTCCTTGAAGTGAACGTTCGTATCCAGGTAAAAAATATCCGTCTGGGGGCTGATCTTTTGCAGCATGTCAACGAGCACGACATCCTCAGCCCCGAAGCTACAGGCAAGCGTAATGTTGGGAAACCTTTCTACCGCCCAGGCTAAAAGTTTCTCCGGAGACTGGTTCTCGAAATCTTCGGCCGCTTGACGAATCAGCTCTTCCTTTTCAAATAAATTCATGAATTATACCTCCTGCCCAGATTAATCCGACTATGCAAATATGATTTGTTGTTATTGTCTCATATTATAGTCATCCAGGACTTTTTGTCAATTTAAAATTTTTGCGCTAGGTGACGACCGCTGACGAAGGATTCGTTCGTCAGCGGCGTCTTTCATATTTTATTGCCTGAACTGGGCGTTGGTGTATAAATAAAAAAAAACCTTCCCAAACAATGTTTGAGAAGGTTTCTGAAGCGCATATTAACGCTTGGAGAATTGAGGCGCGCGACGAGCGGCCTTCAAGCCGTACTTCTTCCGTTCCTTCATGCGCGGATCGCGCGTCAGGAAGCCGGCTTTCTTCAGGGGACCGCGGAATTCCGGATCAGCCTTGAGCAGCGCACGGGAAATGCCGTGGCGAATCGCGCCGGCTTGTCCTGTTACGCCTCCGCCATGGGCGTTAACGAGAACATCGTATTGACCGAGCGTTTCCGTCAAGTTGAGCGGTTGCTTCACGATCAGCTTCAGCGTCTCCAAACCGAAGTAGTCGTCCAAATCTCTCTTATTGATTACAATGCGTCCTTCGCCTGGTACAAGACGAACGCGTGCTACCGAATGCTTACGACGGCCGGTGCCGTAGTATTGTACTTGTGCCACAATACAGTCCTCCCTTTATATTAACCGCGAAGTTCCCAAACTTCAGGTTTTTGTGCTTGATGCGGATGTTCAGCGCCTGCATATACTTTCAGCTTCGTCTTCATGCTGTTGCCGAGGCGGTTTTTCGGGAGCATACCGTGAATAGCAAGCTCGACCATACGCTCGGGCTTGTTCTTCAGCATGTCCGCAGCGGTCGTCACCTTCAGGCCGCCCGGATACATGGAGTGACGGTAGTATTTCTTGTTTTGAAGCTTCTTGCCGGTAAGTACAACCTTGTCCGCGTTGATGACGATCACGAAATCGCCCATATCCACGTGCGGAGTGAATTGCGGCTTGTGCTTGCCGCGAATAATGCTTGCCGCTTCGCTGGCCAGACGGCCGAGCGTCTTATCGGCAGCGTCGATGATGTACCATTTGCGTTCTACTTCATTGGGCTTAGCCATATATGTGGTACGCATTTCATTATCCTCCTAGAAATCTATCTCATCCGTAGTTCGAATTCATTAGCCGGACGCCCATGACAAGCGATTCTTCGCCATCGGCCGTCACCTTAGGTACTGAAAACTCGCGATCACTGCATCGAGTTTCCAGGTTCATTCATAGTTGTTGCTGTACGGCTTTCTTGACCCGGGGCCGTGGGATAGCCAATCAAGAAACACCAAGTGATATTTTACAACATTTCCACACAGCAAGCAACTCTTTTTCTGCTAATGAACGAATTAAAAATAAGCCTGCTGCCCTACCTCGTCAAGCAGCTCGTACTCGACGTCCCAAAGCATCAACCCGTGGGCCATCGCAGTCGGACCGGCCAGCAGGCGGCTTCTGCCCTCGAGAATATGAACGATCTCCTCGCTCTTCCGCTTCCCCATGCCGACTTCCAGCAGCGTTCCGACGATAATCCGCACCATGTTGTACAAAAAGCCGTTTCCCGTCAAATACACATAGAGGGGGTACGATTCCAGCTGGGCGTCCCATTCGCCGCATTCCAGCCTGGCCGAATAGATCGTGCGCACGTTCGATTTTTTGTCCGTTCTCGTGGAGCAAAACGAGGTGAAGTCATGCTCTCCCACCAAGTACCGCAGCCCGTCCCTCATCGCGTCCGCATCGAGCGGCGTATAATGATGGTACTCCTGATGGCGTTTGAATACATCGGGGTGCTTGCCGCAGCGGATCGTATAACGGTACGTTTTGCATTTGGCTGAGCGCCTGGCATGGAACGTCTCCGGCACCTCCCGCGCCTGCCACACCAGAATATCGTCCGGCAGACGGGAATTGATGGCCAGGCACCAGCGATTGAGCGGAATCTTCGACGCCGTGAAAAAATTGAACACTTGCCCCCGGGCATGGACGCCGGCATCGGTTCGTCCGGAACCGGTTATTTTCACCGTCTCTCCCGTCAATTGCGCCAGCGCCTCTTCAATCACATCCTGAATCGTATTGCCATCCGGCTGGGTCTGAAAGCCGTTGTAAGCCGTACCGTCGTAACTTACCTTCATGCACAAATTTCTCAAGCGTCATCCCCCGAGTACAAAAAAAAGGGTTTCATCAGAATCAAAAGATCCCGTCCACCCTTTCCATCCGAAATTAAGCTCGGTCAACCAATTCTAAATATACCATAGGCGCTGCGTCACCGCGACGAGGACCCAGCTTCAGGATCCGCGTGTATCCGCCATTGCGCTCGGAATAACGGGGAGCAATGTCGGAGAACAGCTTTTGAATCGCATCCTGGTTCTCGTTCGCAGCTTCGCGGCGTACGAAGGAAGCCACTTGACGGCGCGCATGCAGGTCGCCGCGCTTCGCCAACGTAATGAGTTTCTCTGCGATAGAACGCAATTCCTTGGCTTTCGCTTCGGTTGTTTGAATGCGCTCGTGAATGAACAGGTCGGTTACCAGATCGCGGAACAATGCTTTCCGCGCGCTGGAGTCGCGACCCAGCTTTTGATATGCCATGAGGTGCAACCTCCTTTTAACTAGATGTAGACGATGAACTTCCGTTCATCAGAGACGATCAATCTTCCGTACGGAGGCCGAGGCCCAGCTCTTCCAGCTTCTCCTGCACTTCCTCCAATGATTTGCGTCCCAGGTTCCGGACCTTCATCATGTCTTCTTCGGTCTTTGTAATGAGCTCCTGCACCGTATTGATGCCGGCACGCTTCAGGCAGTTATAAGAACGAACCGAAAGATCCAGCTCCTCGATCGTCATCTCGAGCACTTTCTCCTTCTTGTCCTCTTCTTTCTCCACCATGATCTCCGCGTCCTTCGCTTCATCGGTCAGGCCTACGAAGAGCATCAGATGCTCTGTCAAAATTTTCGCGCCTAAGCTTACAGCTTCTTCCGGTCGAATACTGCCATTGGTCCAGACTTCGAGGGTTAGCTTGTCGTAGTTGGTCACTTGACCGACGCGAGTATTTTCCACGCTGTAGTTGACGCGGGTGATCGGAGTGTAGATCGAGTCGATCGGAATGACGCCGATCGGTTGATCCTCCCGTTTGTTCTTGTCGGCGGCAACGTAGCCGCGCCCTCTGTTGGCATGAATGCGCATGTGCAGACGGGCATCGGAAGACAGCGTGGCAATATGCAAATCCGGATTCAGGATTTCCACGTCGCTGTCTCCGCGAATATCCCCGGCGGTAACGACGCCTTCTCCCTCAGCATCAATCTCCAACACTTTCTCTTCGTCGGAGTGAATTTTGAGCGATAGCCCTTTGAGGTTCAGAATGATCTCCGTGACATCCTCGACAACACCAGGAACGGTGGAAAACTCGTGCAGAACGCCGTCAATCTGGACGGAAGTGACAGCCGCTCCCGGCAGAGAGGACAGCAAAATTCTGCGAAGCGAGTTGCCGAGCGTAGTTCCGTAGCCACGCTCCAACGGCTCCACGACAAACTTGCCGTAAGTGCCGTCTTCACTGGAGTGTACGGTCTCTATTTTCGGCTTTTCGATTTCGATCATGGATAAACCCTCCTTCAAACGTCGTTTCCCTCTGGATAACTTAAGACGCTTAGAACGTGTAATATGCCTATCCAATCAGTATTCACAACTTTTGGATAAATATACCACACACGTTCCCGTAATCCTTAATTAGACACGACGACGTTTCGGAGGACGGCAGCCGTTGTGAGGAATCGGCGTAACGTCTTTAATCAGGTTAACTTCAAGACCTGCGGCTTGAAGCGAACGGATCGCTGCTTCACGGCCGGAGCCCGGGCCTTTAACCATAACCTCGACCGACTTCAGGCCATGCTCCATAGCAGCCTTCGCAGCGGACTCTGCCGCCATCTGGGCAGCGAACGGCGTGCTCTTGCGGGAGCCCTTAAAGCCGAGGTTCCCGGAGCTCGACCAGGAGATCGCATTGCCGTGCGGGTCAGTAATCGTAACGATCGTATTGTTGAACGTGGAACGGATATGAGCGACGCCGGATTCGATATTTTTACGGTCGCGGCGCTTCGTGCGAGTCACTTTATTTTTCGGTTTAGCCATGGATGTTTACCCCCCTTTACTTCTTCTTGTTAGCTACCGTACGACGAGGACCTTTGCGCGTACGAGCGTTCGTTTTCGTGCGTTGGCCGCGAACCGGCAGGCCGCGACGGTGACGAATACCGCGGTAGCAACCGATCTCGATCAGCCGCTTGATGTTCAGAGCAATTTCGCGGCGAAGATCGCCTTCGACCTTGATCGTCTTGTCGATGACTTCGCGAATTTTGCTTACCTCGTCTTCCGTGAGGTCGCGAACGCGAGTGTCCGGGTTAACGCCGGTTTGGGCGATGATCTTCTGAGCTGTCGTTTTACCGATGCCGAAAATGTACGTCAGCGCAATCTCTACACGCTTGTCACGGGGCAAGTCTACACCAGCAATACGTGCCATCTATGCGGGCACCTCCTTAACCTTGTTTTTGTTTGTGCTTCGGATTTTCGCAAATTACCATAATGTTGCCTTTGCGACGAATGATTTTGCATTTTTCGCAAATCGGCTTGACCGACGGTCTTACCTTCATTGTTTTAACCTCCTGAAGTTATTCGTTAGCACGCGCTCCGTCTTCGATAAACACAGGATACACCGACAATTTTATTTAAAGCGATAGGTTATACGGCCTCTGGTCAAATCATACGGCGACAGTTCAACCGTCACTTTATCCCCGGGCAAAATGCGGATAAAGTGCATTCTGATTTTTCCGGATACGACAGCGAGTATTTTATGACCGTTCTCCAGCTCAACTCTAAACATGGCATTCGGAAGAGGTTCAATCACTGTACCTTCGACTTCAATCACATCTTCTTTGGCCACAGTCATTCTCCTTTCTCTTGCGCTTCCAACATGGATTCGTCCACATACTTCTTCAGTGCAAACCGCAGCTTGCCGTTGGTGACCCGACCAGACTCCGCCATACTGTCAGCTACTTCGCTGCTAATCGCCGGCAGGAGCTCGAGATGAATGAGGTTCTTCTTCTTGGGCTGCTCGAACTTCCGTTTGTCGCCGTCCGCTATCCATACGTGCCGTTGGTCTGCGACGCCGATGGCGACGGCGAACTTCCCGGAATCCCGACCTTGCTTCACCCTGACGATCTGACCGATCTGCGGTACCTTCGACATGTCCATAAGGCTTCACCTATTATGCACTGGGCAGTGTCAATATTTCAAACCCGTCCTGCGTAATGGCGATGGTATGTTCGAAATGGGCGCACAGTGTGCCATCCACTGTCACCACGGTCCAATTGTCTTCGAGGGTCTTGACATAACGCTCGCCCACGTTGACCATCGGTTCGATCGCAAGGACCATGCCCGGCTTCAAGCGCGGCCCGCGTCCGGGAATGCCGTAGTTGGGAATTTGCGGCTCCTCGTGAAGCTGGGTGCCGATCCCGTGGCCTACATACTCCCGAACGATCGAGAATCCTTCGTCTTCGACGACTCGCTGAATCGCATGCGATATCGTGTACAACCGCTCATCCGGCTTCGCTTCCGCCAACCCGGCATACAGCGACCGTTCCGTCACTTCGAGCAGCTTGCGGGCCGTATCCGAAATCGTGCCGACCGGGTACGTCCACGCCGAGTCTCCGTGATAGCCCTTATATTGAGCCCCGATGTCGATGCTGATGATGTCACCTTCCTGCAGCGTTCTGCCGCTGGGAATGCCGTGAACCAATTCGTCATTCACGGAAGCACAAATACTTCCCGGAAAACCGTTGTAGCCTTTAAAAGATGGGATTGCGCCTTGGCTGCGAATAAAGTCTTCTGCGATTTGATCGAGTTCCTTCGTTGTAATACCGGGCCGAACCGCTTGGCTCATCAGCTTATGGGTTTCGGCAACGATGCGTCCCGCCTCCCGCATGATCGCCAGTTCGGCTTCAGACTTACAAATGATCATTACGCTTGCCCTCGCAATAGTGAACTGATTTGTGCAGTTACCGTATTGATCTCTTGCTCACCGTTAACCTCACGCAGTATTCCCTTGTTACGATAGTACTCCAGAAGCGGAGCCGTCTTATTGGTGTACTCGTCGAGCCGAGTGCCCACCTTTTCTTCCGTATCGTCCGAACGTTGGTACAATTCACCGGAACATTTGTCGCAAACATTGTCACGTGCAGGAGGGTTAAACAAGATGTGATACGTTGCTCCGCAAGATTTGCAGATTCTGCGACCCGTCAAACGCGCAAGCAGTAAATCGCGATCCACCTTCAGGTTAATCACATGATCGATCGTTTTGCCAACAGCCTCCATCATCCCGTCAAGCGCTTCGGCCTGAGAGATCGTTCTCGGGAAACCGTCCAGCAGAAAACCTTTGCTGCAATCCGGCTGCTGAAGTCTTTCGCGGACGATGCCGTTCGTGATCTCGTCCGGTACGAGAAGTCCCTGATCTACATATTTCTTGGCTTCCAATCCGAGCGGCGTTTCTTGCTTCATGGCCAGACGGAAGGCATCACCGGTAGAGATATGCGGAATTTGGAACTCGCTCACGATTCTCTCCGCCTGAGTACCTTTTCCTGCACCAGGAGGCCCCATAAAGATGATATTCATCTAACTTCCTCCCTTAATGCATCTATTGATGCTAACAGCACAATAGGTGCCGATAGTCCTTGAAGCCTGGGCTACCAGTACCTATGTGCTATTTGTTAATAAAGCCTTTGTAATGGCGCTTGATCAACTGGCTTTCGATCTGCTTCATCGTCTCCAGCGCGACGCCGACGACAATGAGCAGGGAAGTTCCGCCGATGGTCACGGTATTGGGCAAGCCTGCCACGCTGCCGAGAATCATCGGAATAATGGAGATCGCGGCCAGGAAAAGAGCACCAGACAAAGTGATCCGCGTCATGACTTTGGTCAAGTAAACGGAAGTTGCCTTGCCGGGACGAATCCCGGGGATGTAGCCGCCGTTTTTCTTCATTTGATCCGCCATCTGCTCCGGATTCATCTGTACGAACGTATAGAAGAACGTGAAGCCGATGATCAGCAGCACATAAAGCACCATGCCGAGCGGCGCCGTGTAGCTCATGTGCTTGATAATCCAGTCAGCCACCGAATTGCCGGCCCAGAAGCTGGCAATCGTCGGCGGGAATACGAGAAGCGACAGGGCGAAAATGACCGGGATAACGCCGGCCGCATTCACTTTGAGCGGAATGTGGGTCGACTGGCCGCCGAACATTTTGCGTCCTACGACACGCTTCGCGTACTGCACCGGAATTTTCCGAATCCCTTGTTGAACGTAAATGATGCCCACGATGAGCGCAACGACAACAAGGAGAAGAATGACCACTTTCACGATATTCAGGAACAGCGCACCTTGGGCGTCGACAAACTGCGTCGTGTAGATTTGTCCGATCGCCGTCGGGATACCAGCTATAATTCCTGCGAAGATGATAATGGATATCCCATTTCCAATGCCGTGCTCGGTGATTTGCTCTCCCAACCACATCAAGAAGGCCGTGCCTGCCGTAAGCACGATCGCGATGAGGGCGTAGGTCGTAAAGCTCGGCGCAAGAACGAGTCCGGTGAACATCCGGTTAAATCCAATCGCCAGGCCGAACGCCTGAATGATCCCCAGCACGATAGTGCCGTAACGGGTAATCTGACTCAGCTTCTTTCTGCCGACCTCGCCTTCCTTGGCCCACCGCGTGAACGCCGGAATGACGTCCATCGACAGCAGCTGCACGATAATCGAGGCTGTAATATACGGCATAATCCCCATCGCGAAGATGGAGAATTGGAACAATGCGCCGCCGGAGAAAGTATTGAGCAAGCCGAACACACTGGCTGTGCTGGCTTGATCCTGAAGCTTGAGAATATCCGTATTGATGTTAGGCACCGGGATGAAAGCACCAATTCTGTAGACGATCAGCACAAGCAACGTGAAGATGATCCGTTTTCTGAGCTCGTCTACTTTCATTATATTGGATATGGTGCGAAACATTAAATCACCTCGGTTTTACCGCCGGCAGCCTGAATTTTCTCTACCGCAGATTGGGAGAACTTGTTGGCTTTTACGTTCAATTGTACAGTAATTTCGCCATTACCCAAAATTTTAATGCCATCCAGCGGGTTCTTGACCATGCCGGATTCGATCAAAAGCTCGGGAGTCACTTCCGTGCCTGCTGCGAATTTGTTCAGGTCCTCCACGTTGACAACAGCATATTCCGTGCGGAATCTGTTGTTGAACCCACGCTTTGGCAAGCGACGATACAACGGGTTTTGACCGCCTTCGAAACCGGGCCGCACTCCACCACCGGAACGTGCGTTTTGACCTTTGTGACCGCGGGTCGACGTTTTCCCCATGCCGGAACCGATACCGCGGCCAACGCGCTTGCTGGATTTGCGGGAACCGGGAGCAGAAGTAAGTTCATGCAATTTCATCGTTTGCACACCTCCTCTAATTTAGATGTATGATTGTTACGCTTCGATTTCTTTGACTTCAACCAGGTGGCTGACTTGGTTAACCATACCGCGGATCGCGGCATTGTCCGGTTGGTTTACGGATTGGTGCAGCTTGCGCAGGCCCAGAGCGGCAACCGTGCGACGCTGCGTTTCAGGACGACCAATCAGGCTGCGCTTGAGGGTAATCTGCAATTGCTTAGCCATGGTATCCCTCCTTATCCTAACAGTTCTTCGACGGTTTTGCCGCGAAGCTTTGCAACATCTTCCGCACGCTTCAAGCGTTGCAAGCCTTCCAGCGTTGCATTCACCATGTTGATGGAATTGGAAGAACCAAGGGACTTCGTCAAGATGTCGCCTACGCCTGCCAGTTCGAGCACTGCGCGAACAGGGCCGCCGGCGATAACGCCCGTACCTTCGGATGCCGGCTTCAGCAGCACCTTGCCTGCTCCGAAATGGCCGATGACCAAGTGAGGAATCGTTGTCCCAACGAGCGGAACGTGGATCATGTTCTTCTTCGCGTCTTCAATGCCTTTGCGAATCGCGTCCGGAACCTCGGCCGCCTTGCCGATGCCGGCGCCTACCCAGCCCTTGCCGTCGCCAACAACGACCAGCGCGCTGAAGCTGAAGCGGCGTCCGCCTTTAACGACCTTTGCCACGCGATTGATATGAACGACTTTTTCTGTCAGTTCTAAAGTATTGGGGTCAATACGCAAGTGCTTTTACCTCCTTGTTTGTAGATTCGATATCAGAATTCCAGACCTGCCTCGCGGGCAGCGTCAGCCAGTGCTTTGACACGGCCATGATACAGATAACCGCCGCGGTCGAATACGACTTTGGTGATGCCAGCTTTCTTCGCGCGCTCTGCGATCAGCGCTCCGACTTTGCCGGCTGCCTCGACATTGCCGCCGTTGCTGACCTGGCCGCGCAGCTCCTTGTCCACCGTCGATGCCGATGCGATCGTAACGCCCTTCACATCATCGATCAATTGAGCATACATGTGCTTGGAGGAGCGGAAAATGTTCAGACGAGGACGCTCCGTCGTACCCGTAATTTTCTTCCGGACACGAAGATGTCTTCTCAAACGGGCTTTGTTCTTATCGGTTTTAGTGATCATGTGCGGGATTCACTCCTTTCGACTCGGATCCGTTCATCTTCATCTATGAAGCATGCGGTTCAAGCCGCCTTATTTCTTCTTGCCGGCCTTGCCTTCTTTGCGCAGGATGCGCTCGTCTTCGTACTTGATGCCTTTGCCTTTGTACGGCTCCGGCTCGCGGACGGAACGAACTTTAGCGGCAGTGGCGCCAACCAGCTCTTTGTCGATGCCTTTAACGATGATCTTGTTGTTCGCCGGCACTTCGAATTCGATGCCTTGCTCCGGCTCGATCTCTACCGGGTGGGAGTAGCCCACGTTCAGGACAAGCTTGTTGCCGGATTTGTTGGCGCGGTATCCGACGCCTACCAGCTCCAGCGCCTTGGAGAAGCCTTCGGTTACACCGCTGACCATATTTTGAACGACGCTGCGGGTCGTCCCGTGCAGGGAGCGGTGCAGTTTATTGTCAGAAGGGCGCTCGACGCTAATCACATTGTCTTGAACGCTGACCTTCATATCCTTGTGAAGCTCGCGGCTCAAAGTGCCTTTCGGCCCCTTGACCGTAATGACTGTATTATTGATGGTCACATCGACTCCGTTCGGAATCGCGATAGGTTTACGACCAATACGGGACATAGTTTGCACCTCCGTTCATTCAAGAGTGAAAATTACCAAACGTAGCAGAGAACCTCTCCGCCGGATTTCGATTGACGCGCTTCTTTATCGGTCATCACGCCTTTGGACGTGGAGATGATCGCGATGCCAAGACCGCCGAGTACGCGCGGAACTTCCTGGCTCTTCGTGTACACGCGCAGACCGGGCTTGCTGATCCGTTTCAGGCCTGTGATAACGCGCTCTTGGTTCGGACCGTATTTCAGGAACAAGCGAATGATTCCTTGCTTGTTGTCCTCGATATATTCAGCGTCACGAATGAATCCTTCACGCTTGAGAATTTCAGCGATTTCGCGCTTAATCTTCGATGCCGGCAATTCCACCGTTTCGTGACGAACAAGATTGGCATTGCGAATGCGTGTAAGCATATCTGCAATAGGATCGGACATGACCATGTGATGTTACCTCCTTCCCGATACTTGGATATTACCAGCTGGCTTTCTTCACGCCAGGAATTTGACCTTTGTATGCTAATTCGCGGAAGCAAATTCTGCAAATCTTGAATTTGCGCAGCACGGAATGTGGGCGACCGCAGCGTTCGCAGCGCGTGTAGGCCTGCACTTTAAATTTCGGAGGACGCTGCTGTTTAACCTTCATCGAAGTTTTTGCCACTTACTTTTACACCTCCTATGTGTATCCGAGACGCTTGCAGCGATGCGCAAGCCGATTACTTCGCGAACGGCATTCCCAGTTGAGCGAGCAGTTCGCGCGATTCTTCGTCCGTCTTAGCCGTCGTTACGATAACGATGTCCATACCGCGCACTTTATCCACTTTATCGTACTCGATCTCCGGGAAGATCAGCTGTTCCTTCAAGCCGAGCGTATAGTTGCCGCGGCCGTCGAACGCCTTCGTCGATACGCCCCGGAAGTCGCGAACGCGCGGAAGCGAAATGTTGAACAGCTTGTCGAGGAAGTGGTACATGCGCTCGCCGCGCAGCGTTACTTTCGCGCCGATCGGCATGCCTTCACGCAGTCGGAAGCCGGCGATCGACTTCTTCGCTTTGGTGATGACAGGCTTTTGACCGGAGATAAGCTGCAGGTCTTGTACGGCGCTGTCCATGACTTTGGAGTTAGCGACCGCTTCGCCAACGCCCATGTTGATGACGACCTTCTCCACTTTCGGAACCTGCATTACCGTGCTGTAATTGAACTTCTGCATCAGCGCAGGAGTAATTTCATTCAAAAAACGATCCTTCAATCTTGCTGCCATGAGAACAATGACCTCCTTTCTTGCTCAGTCGATTAATCGATGATCTCGCCGGATTTTTTCGCTACACGCACTTTTTTGCCGTTCTCAAGCACTTTGTAACCGACACGCGTCGCTTGGCCCGTTTTCGGATCAACCAGCATGACGTTCGATACGTGGATCGGCGCCTCCTTGGTGATGATGCCGCCTTGCGGGTTTTGCTGCGTCGGCTTGCTGTGCTTCTTCACCAGATTCACGCCTTCGACCAGCACGCGGTTTTCGCGGGGGTAAGCGGCGATCACGCGACCTTTTTTACCCTTGTCCTTGCCGGTGATGACGATGACCGTATCTTCTTTCTTCACGTGCAATTTATTATTGTGAGACTCGAGCTTCTTCGCTTGTTTAGCCATTGGGAATGTTCCACCTCCTGAACCGTTCGTCGTCCGAACGTCCACATTGCGAAATGAATTAGATTACTTCCGGAGCCAGAGACACGATCTTCATGAAATCGCGGTCGCGAAGCTCACGAGCTACCGGTCCGAAGATACGAGTACCGCGCGGGCTCTTATCCTCTTTCACAATAACCGCCGCATTCTCGTCGAAGCTGATGTAGGAACCGTCTTTCCGGCGAGCGCCGCGGCGCGTACGCACGATAACAGCTTTCACCACATCGCCTTTCTTGACAACGCCACCTGGTGTTGCTTCTTTGACCGAGCATACGATGAGATCTCCGATATTGGCCGAACGACGTCCCGTACCACCCAACACACGGATACACATCAGTTGTTTTGCCCCAGAGTTGTCAGCGACTTTCAAGCGAGTAAAAGGTTGAATCATTGTGTATTCCCTCCTTCCGGCATTAATGCACGAGGCTTATATTAAACGATAACCGCTTTTTCAACGATTTCGACCAGTCTCCAGCGCTTGTCTTTGGAGAGCGGACGAGTTTCCATGATGCGAACCGTGTCGCCGATTTTGGCCTCGTTGTTCTCGTCATGGGCTTTGAACTTCTTCGTATACTTGATGCGCTTATGGTACAGGTCGTGCTTCTTGTATGTTTCAACGGCGACGACGATCGTTTTGTCCATCTTGTCGCTCACGACTTTACCCAATTGCGTCTTGCGCTCATTGCGTTCAGCCATCAGAGATCCTCCTCTCTCAATCATTAACTAGTGATTCCCAATTCTCTTTGGCGCAAAACCGTCTTGGCTCTGGCAATGTCCTTGCGGATCTTTTGGATCTGCACCGGATTGTCGAGCTGACCGGTAGCCAGTTGAAAACGGAGGTTGAAGAGCTGCTCTTTATATCCTGCAATTTTTTGTTCGATCTCAGCAGTGGTCAAGTTGCGCAGTTCACTGGCTTTCATTTGCTTCACCACCCACTTCTTCTCTTTTCACAAACTTCGTCTTGATCGGCAGCTTGTGGGAAGCAAGGCGCATCGCTTCGCGAGCGATCTCTTCGCTGACGCCGGAAAGCTCGAACAGAACTTTGCCCGGCTTCACGACAGCGACCCATTTCTCCACGTTACCTTTACCGCTACCCATCCGAACTTCAAGAGGCTTTTGCGTAATCGGCTTCGCAGGGAAAATCTTGATCCATACTTTACCGCCCCGTCTGATGTAACGGGTCATTGCAATACGTGCTGCCTCGATCTGGCGGTTGGTGATCCATGCCGGCTCCAGCGCCTGCAGGCCATACTCGCCGAAATGCACTTCCGTACCGCCTTTGGCGCGACCGCGCATTTTGCCGCGGTGCTCTTTGCGGTGTTTCACGCGCTTAGGTATAAGCATGATTAGTTGCCTCCTTCCGTTGCAGCCTTTTCTCTTTTCTTAGCCGTCGGAAGAACCTCGCCGCGGTAGATCCATACTTTCACGCCGATTCGACCGTAAGTGGTATGAGCTTCTGCCGTACCGTAGTCGATGTCCGCACGCAGCGTGTGAAGCGGAACCGTACCTTCGCTATAGCCTTCCGTTCTGGCGATCTCCGCACCGCCCAGACGGCCGCTAACCGATGTTTTAATCCCTTTCGCTCCGGCTCTTATCGTTCTTTGAATCGCTTGTTTGAGAGCGCGGCGGAACGATACGCGACGTTCCAGCTGCTGAGCGATGCTTTCCGCAACGAGAATCGCGTCAAGCTCCGGGTTTTTCACTTCGGAGATGTTGATGTGCACTTTCTTGCCCTTCGTCAGCTTCGTGAGGTGAGTACGCAGCACTTCTACCTCGGAGCCGCCCTTACCGATAACCATACCGGGCTTAGCTGTATGGATCGTCACGTTGACGCGGTTAGCCGCACGCTCGATCTCAATTTTGGATACCGCGGATTCCTTCAGCTTTACCTTCAGGTATTCGCGAATTTTTACGTCCTCCATCAGCAGATCGCCGAAATCTTTGCCGGCGTACCACTTGGATTCCCAGTCACGGATAATGCCGATTCGAAGTCCTACCGGGTTTACTTTTTGACCCACACGTTATCCCTCCTTATTGTTCAGATACCACAACGGTAATGTGGCTGGTGCGTTTGTTGATTCTCATGGCGCGGCCTTGCGCGCGCGGACGGAACCGTTTCAGCGTCGGGCCCTGGTCGACGTACACCTTGGAAATCACCAGGCTGTTCGGATCCATGGAGTAATTGTGCTCCGCATTCGCAATCGCCGAGTTGAGCAGTTTCTCAACGACCGGAGATGCCGCCTTGGGAGTATGGCGCAGAATGGCGATCGCCTCGCCCACCTGCTTGCCGCGAATCAGATCCACTACGAGTCTGACCTTGCGGGGAGCGATGCGAACATAGCGAGCAATAGCTTTAGATTCTTGCATGGATGTACCTCCTCTCAATCAGCGTCGCTTTCGGCAAACCGATTAACGTCTCGTTTTCTTGTCGTCGTCCGTATGTCCCTTGTACGTGCGCGTCGGAGCAAACTCGCCGAGCTTATGTCCGACCATGTCTTCCGTTACATAAACCGGCACATGCTTTCTGCCGTCATATACGGCGAACGTGTTGCCGACGAATTGCGGGAAAATGGTGGAGCGACGGGACCAGGTTTTAATCACCTGCTTCTTGTTGCTCGCGTTCATTTCCTCGACTTTCTTCAACAGATACCCGTCGACGAAAGGTCCTTTTTTCAAGCTGCGACCCATTCTTCGTTCCTCCCTTCTGAATCCAATGCCGCTACACGATCATTACTTCGTGCGGCTGCGAACAATGTATTTGTTGGAAGCTTTGTTCTTCTTCCGGGTCTTGTATCCGAGCGTCGGCTTGCCCCAAGGAGACATCGGGGATTTGCGTCCGATCGGGGAACGGCCTTCGCCACCGCCGTGCGGGTGATCGTTCGGGTTCATGACGGAACCGCGAACTTCCGGTCTCTTGCCGAGCCAGCGGGAACGTCCGGCTTTACCGATGCTGATCAGCTCATGGTCTTCGTTGCCTACCGAACCGATCGTCGCGCGGCAAACCTTGAGGATTTTCCTCATTTCGCCAGAGGTCAGACGAACGATAACGTATTGGCCTTCTTTACCGAGCAATTGAGCTTCGGTACCGGCTGCGCGAACCAATTGGCCGCCTTTGCCAGGCTTCAGCTCAATGTTGTGGATAACCGAACCTACCGGAATGTTGTCCAGCGGAAGGGCGTTGCCCACTTTGATGTCGGCCTCGGGACCGGACATGATTTGATCGCCTACTTTAAGGCCTTTCGGAGCGAGAATGTAGCGTTTTTCGCCATCCACGTAATGGATCAGCGCGATGTTCGCCGTACGGTTCGGATCGTATTCGATCGTAGCAACACGTCCGGGTATTCCATCTTTGTTCCGTTTGAAATCGATGATGCGGTATTTGCGCTTATGACCGCCGCCATGGTGACGCGTCGTAATTTTGCCCTGGTTGTTGCGGCCGGCTTTCTTGTGAAGAGGCGCCAGAAGCGTCTTCTCCGGCGTCGATGTCGTGATTTCCTCAAACGTGGAAACCGTCATCTGACGACGACCAGGGGAAGTCGGTTTGAAAGATTTGATAGGCACGTGGATTCCCTCCTTATCTCACAGATTTACATTATACGGACTCGAAAAACTCGAGCTCTTTGCTATCCGGGCTGAGCGTAACGATCGCTTTCTTCCATTCGGACGTATAACCGAAATAACGGCCATAGCGTTTCGGCTTCGCCGGCATTCTGGACGTGTTCACGTTCGTCACTTTCACCTTGAAAATTTGCTCGATCGCTTGCTTGATCTCCGTCTTGTTGGCGCGAATGTCCACTTCAAACGCGTACTTGCGATCAGCCATCAGCTCGCTTGTACGTTCAGTAATGACTGGGCGCTTAATAATATCGTGAGGGTTCTTCATTACGCAAACACCTCCTCTACCTTTTGCACCGCATCCTTCGTAATGATGAGCTTGTCGTAAACCATGACATCAAGCACGTTGATTCCTTCGGCGGATACGAACTTCACGCCAGGAATGTTGCGTGCAGACAATGCCACGTTCTCGTCATAAGCTGCCGTTACAACCAGCGCTTTGCGGCTAACCTTCAGGTTGTTCAAGATACCGACGAATTCCTTCGTCTTCGGCTGTGCCAGCGCCAGCTGATCCAGCACGATAATTTCGTTGCCCTTCACCTTGGAAGACAACGCGGATTTGATCGCCAGACGGCGTACTTTCTTAGGAAGCTTGTAGGCATAGCTGCGCGGAGTCGGACCGAACACGGTGCCGCCGCCCTTCCATTGAGGCGCACGGATGCTCCCTTGACGGGCGCGACCTGTCCCTTTTTGCTTCCACGGTTTACGGCCGCCGCCACGAACCTCGGAACGGCCTTTCGTTTTATGAGTACCGGCGCGAAGAGAAGCACGCTGCATCAATACCGCTTCATTCAGCACGTGAATATGCGGTTCGATTCCGAAGACGCTATCCGCCAATTCAACTTCTCCTACTTGAGCGCCACTGACGTTATATAATGCTACTTTTGGCATGGGTTATCCTCCTTTCCTGCTTACTTCTTTACAGCGCCCTTAACGGTAACGTAGCTGTTTTTCGGACCCGGAATGGAGCCTTTGACAAGCAGTACGTTGCGTTCGGCGTCGACTTTTACGATTTCGAGGTTTTGAATAGTAATCGTCTCATTGCCCATATGACCCGGCAGCGGCTTGCCTTTCATGACGCGGTTCGCCTGGATGGAGCCCATCGAACCCGGGCCGCGGTGGTACTTGGAGCCGTGAGTCATCGGTCCGCGGGATTGGTTATGTCTCTTGATGTTACCTTGGAAGCCTTTCCCCTTGGACGTGCCCGTTACATCAACGAATTCGCCTTCTGCGAAAATATCCGCTTTAATCTCCTGCCCTACTTCGTAGTCAGCGAGTTGAACGCCGCGGATTTCCCGAATGTAGCGCTTAGGCGTCGTGTTTGCTTTTTTCGCATGACCCGACTCAGGTTTGTTGGCGTTCTTTTCTTTCTTATTGTCAAAACCGATCTGGATGGCTTCGTAACCATCGTTCTCGATATCTTTCTTCTGCAGTACCGTACAAGGACCTGCTTGGATGACCGTGACCGGCACAACATTGCCTTCAGCGGTGAACACTTGGGTCATCCCCAGTTTCTTACCTAAGATACCTTTAGCCATCGTTGACACCTCTTTTCCTCTCTTAGCTAAACTCTATCTACTCCATGCGATCATGGATTACAGTTTGATTTCAATGTCTACGCCGGACGGCAGATCGAGTCGCATCAGCGCATCAACCGTTTGCGGCGTCGGATTCACGATATCGATCAAACGCTTGTGCGTACGCATCTCGAATTGCTCGCGAGAATCTTTGTACTTGTGCACAGCGCGCAAAATCGTGATGATCTGCTTCTCGGTCGGCAGCGGGATCGGACCCGACACTCCTGCACCGGAACGCTTGGCGGTCTCCACGATTTTCTCGGCGGATTGATCCAAAATTCTGTGATCATAAGCCTTCAAACGAATACGAATCTTTTGCTTTGCCATAGTATTCCCTCCTTCTTTCGCCCAATTTTGGAATCGGACATACTCCGTGAAAATCTCCTGACATCCTGCCCTATGGCAAAGGGGCCGGGTGTGTCAGCAACCTCTCACATCATCGCGACGTCACAGACCAACGTTCACTATTATATTAAAAATACAATGAAAAAGCAAGAAAAAGCTCCACTCTTGTCATGGAAAATTTTTTTCTTCAATAATATAGCGCGTGATTAGAATACAAAATCTCCTCAAGCGATCTGCTTGAGGAGATTCTCTTCAGCCCGAGAGCTATTATTTTTGGATCGTCGCAACAGCGCCGGCGCCAACCGTACGGCCGCCTTCGCGAATCGCGAAGCGAGTACCTTCTTCGATAGCGATCGGAGCGATCAGTTCAACCGTAACGGTGATGTTGTCGCCAGGCATAACCATCTCGGTGCCTTCCGGCAGGTTGATGATGCCCGTAACGTCCGTCGTACGGAAATAGAACTGCGGACGGTAACCTGTGAAGAACGGCTTGTGACGGCCACCCTCTTCTTTGGTCAGGACGTAGATTTGAGCCGTGAAGTTCGTGTGCGGCTTAACGGAAGCCGGTTTTGCCAGAACTTGACCGCGCTCGATGTCTTTACGGTCAACGCCGCGGAGCAGTGCGCCGATGTTGTCGCCAGCTTGAGCGGAGTCAAGCAGTTTGCGGAACATTTCAACGCCCGTAACGACCGTTTTGCGAGTTTCGTCAGTCAGACCGACGATTTCAACCTCGTCGCCGACTTTAACCGTACCACGCTCTACGCGGCCCGTGGCAACCGTACCGCGGCCAGTGATCGTGAATACGTCCTCGACCGGCATAAGGAACGGCTTGTCCGTATCGCGCTCCGGCGTCGGAATGTAGTTGTCGATTTGCTCGAACAGCTCGACGATTTTGTCGGCCCAAGGACCGTCCGGGTTTTGCAGAGCTTCACGAGCAGCGCCGCGGATGATCGGCGTGTCGTCGCCCGGGAACTCGTACTCGTTGAGCAGGTCGCGAACTTCCATTTCAACCAGTTCAAGCAGTTCTTCGTCTTCAACCATGTCGCATTTGTTCAGGAATACGACGATGTAAGGAACGCCTACCTGACGGGAGAGCAGGATGTGCTCGCGCGTTTGCGGCATCGGACCGTCAGCAGCGGATACGACGAGAATCGCGCCGTCCATTTGAGCTGCGCCGGTGATCATGTTTTTAACATAGTCGGCGTGGCCCGGGCAGTCAACGTGTGCATAGTGGCGGTTCGGCGTTTCGTATTCAACGTGAGCGGTGGAGATCGTAATACCGCGCTCGCGCTCTTCCGGCGCTTTGTCGATTTGGTCGAATGCTACAGCGGCACCGCCGTATTTTTTGGAAAGAACCGTCGTAATAGCCGCTGTCAGCGTCGTTTTACCGTGGTCGACGTGACCGATCGTACCGATGTTAACGTGCGGCTTCGTGCGTTCAAATTTCGCTTTTGCCATGGTTAGATAGCCTCCTCAATTAAACAATATATATTAGGCGCCTTTGTTCTTTGCGACGATTTCGTCGGCAATGGACTTCGGCACTTCTTCATAATGAGAGATTTCCATCGAGTATACGCCCCGGCCTTGCGTACGGGAGCGCAGCGTCGTGGAGTAACCGAACATTTCCGAAAGCGGCACTTTCGCACGAATGATTTGGGCACCATGACGGCTGTCCATCCCTTCGATGCGGCCGCGGCGGGAGTTCAGGTCGCCCATAACGTCGCCCATGTACTCTTCCGGCACGGTAACTTCGACTTTCATGATCGGCTCGAGCAGTACCGGATGGCACTTCTCGGCAGCAGCTTTCAGAGCCATGGAGCCGGCGATCTTGAACGCCATCTCGGAGGAGTCGACATCGTGGTAGGAACCGTCTACGACAGTAGCCTTGATGTCTACGACCGGATAGCCCGCGTATACGCCGTTCTTCATCGCTTCTTCAATACCTGCCTGGATCGGCGCGATGTATTCTTTCGGAATCGCACCGCCGACAATCTTGCTCTCGAACTGGAAGCCAGTGCCCGGCTCAAGCGGTTCGAACTCAACCCAGCAGTGGCCGTATTGGCCGCGACCGCCGGATTGGCGAACGAATTTGCCTTCGACGCGAGCCGGTTGACGGAACGTCTCGCGATAAGCAACTTGCGGCTTACCGACATTCGTCTCGACTTTGAACTCGCGGCGCATCCGGTCAACGATGATCTCCAGGTGCAGCTCACCCATACCGGCGATAATCGTTTGGCCTGTCTCTTCGTTCGTATGAGCGCGGAACGTCGGGTCTTCCTCGGACAGCTTGGACAAGGCGACGCCCATCTTGTCCTGGTCGGCCTTCGTCTTCGGCTCGACAGCCAGTTCGATGACCGGTTCCGGGAAGTTCATCGACTCCAGAATAACCGGATGTTTCTCGTCGCACAGCGTGTCGCCCGTAACCGTATCCTTGAGGCCTACCGCTGCAGCGATATCGCCCGCATAAACCTCGCTGATCTCCTGACGGCTGTTGGCATGCATCTGAAGGATGCGGCCGATTCTCTCGCGTTTGCCCTTCGTTGCGTTAAGCACGTAGGAGCCGGAATGCAGAATACCGGAGTAAACGCGAATGAAAGTCAGACGTCCGACGAACGGGTCGGTCATAATTTTGAACGCAAGTGCGGCGAACGGCTCGTCGTCCGACGATTTGCGCGTAACCTCAGTGCCGTCATCGAGCGTGCCCTTGATATCCGGCACGTCAATCGGCGAAGGCAAGTAGTCCACAACAGCGTCGAGCATCAGCTGCACGCCCTTGTTTCTGTAGGACGATCCGCAAATGACCGGGAAGATCTTCACTTCGACAGTTCCTTTGCGAAGAGCCGCTTTGATCTCCTCGACGGTCAGTTCTTCGCCTTCAAGGTATTTCATGGTCAAGTCTTCATCGAGCTCGGCGACCTTCTCAACGAGTTCCATCCGCAGCTCTTCGACTTTGTCCTTGTACTCTGCCGGAATTTCCGTCCGCTCGATGTCTTTGCCCAAATCATCCTTATAGATGTAGGCAACCTGCTCGACTAGATCGATAATCCCGACGAATTCGCTCTCCGCGCCGATCGGAAGCTGAATCGGCACGGCATTGGCGCCAAGCTTGTCGCGCATTTGCTGAACCGCGCCCAAGAAATCGGCACCGATGATGTCCATCTTGTTGACGTAGGCGATCCGCGGTACGCCGTACTTGTCCGCTTGTCTCCAAACGGTCTCGGACTGCGGCTCGACGCCTTCTTTAGCGCTGAATACGCCTACGGCCCCGTCCAATACGCGAAGGGAACGTTCAACCTCAACCGTGAAGTCGACGTGTCCCGGGGTATCGATGATATTGATGCGGTGATTTTTCCACTGAGCGGTCGTAGCGGCGGAAGTAATCGTAATTCCGCGCTCCTGCTCCTGCTCCATCCAGTCCATCGTCGCGGCGCCTTCGTGCACCTCGCCGATTTTGTGCGTACGGCCCGTATAGAACAGAATGCGCTCGGTCGTGGTCGTCTTACCGGCATCGATATGCGCCATGATCCCGATATTGCGCGTATCTTTCAAGGAGAACTCTCTTGCCATTCAGGTATTCTCCTTCCTAAAAGTAGGGTTACTATCTTACCAACGATAATGCGCGAACGCCTTGTTGGCTTCTGCCATCTTGTGCGTGTCTTCGCGCTTCTTCACGGAAGCGCCGGTGCTGTTGCTGGCATCGATAATTTCTTGAGCGAGACGCTCTTCCATCGTCTTCTCGCCGCGCAGACGGGAGTAGTTGACGAGCCAACGCAGACCAAGGGAAGTCCGGCGCTCCGGCTTCACCTCAACCGGAACTTGGTAGTTGGCGCCGCCGACACGACGGGCTTTGACCTCCAGAACCGGCATGATGTTCTTGATCGCTTGTTCGAACACTTCCATCGGATCTTTGCCTGTACGCTCTTGGATGATGTTGAAAGCATTGTACAGAATCGATTGGGCCACGCCTTTCTTACCGTCGATCATAAGGCGGTTGATGAGGCGGGTAACCAGCTTGCTGTTATAAATCGGATCGGGCAACACGTCTCTTTTAGGAACTGGACCTTTACGAGGCATAGTTATCCCCCTTTCTCAAAAGATTCGATCTTGAAACGAAAAATCCTTCTATCGCGATTAGCTCTTCGCAGCCTTCGGACGCTTCGCGCCGTACTTGGAACGAGCTTGCTTGCGGTTGTTCACGCCGGCTGTATCGAGCGCGCCGCGAACGATATGGTAACGAACACCCGGAAGGTCCTTAACACGACCGCCGCGGATCAACACGACGCTGTGCTCCTGCAGGTTGTGTCCGATACCCGGGATGTAAGCCGTCACCTCAACGCGGTTGGACAAGCGCACACGAGCATATTTCCGAAGCGCGGAGTTCGGCTTCTTCGGAGTCATCGTGCCTACACGAGTGCAGACGCCGCGTTTTTGCGGGGAGCTCTGATCCGTTTGCTCTCTTTTCAGAGCGTTGTAGCCCTTTTGCAGAGCAGGGGACTTGGACTTCACCACTTTGTCTTGCCGTCCTTTGCGGACGAGCTGGTTAATTGTTGGCATGAGGCCACCTCCTTCTTATAATGAATCGCTGTTGCTTCAAGCCCACAGATCCAGGCGAATCGCAAATGAACAAAGAGAAAGTTTTTGCCGTCCGATCGCCTGAGCAATCTTGCTGCAAAAACGTCTTCTATTTATTCATTTACCGCGGCTGCCATAGCAGCACCCACTTCAATACCACACGCTTTACCGAGGGACTTCATGGATTCTACGTATGTTACCTTAACCCCCATCTTCTTGCAGAGGTTAATCATCTTCGTCGTTATTCGCGGATCTGCATCTTTCGCAATAAATACTTCAGCGGCTTTACCGAGCTCTACCGCTCTCGTCGCTTGCTTGGTGCCTATTGTAAGCTTCTCCGCTTGAATGACTATTTCATTCGACATGAAACCATCCTCCAACGCTGCTGGTGAAACATCCAAATTGGCACACTTTGATATATTAGCATCTCGACTATGCGGTGTCAAGAATAGCGGCTTGCCTTCACAAACAATTTACCTGGTCGTTTCTGGATCGGCATATTCCTATGAAGACAAGCCGCCGCTTTCCTGTTAACCGCTAGCTTACTCGACCGGTACGGCTTCCATTTCCTGTACCGCCTCTTCCGCCTCTTCGGCGTTCGGGTCGATGATTCGCAGGTTCCGGTATCGGGACATTCCCGTTCCGGCCGGAATCAGCTTGCCGATAATGACGTTCTCCTTCAGGCCGAGCAGCTGGTCGACCTTGCCCTTGATGGCCGCATCCGTCAGGACGCGCGTCGTCTCCTGGAACGAGGCTGCAGACAGGAAGGAGTCGGTCTCCAGCGAAGCCTTCGTAATACCGAGCAGCACCGGCTTGGCGACGGCCGGCTCCTTGCCTGCGAACAGAGCCGCCTTGTTGGCTTCCTCGTATTCATGGATATCCACGAACGAGCCCGGAAGCAGCGACGTGTCGCCGGCGTCGACGATGCGAATTTTCCGCAGCATCTGACGGATCATGACCTCGACGTGCTTGTCGTTGATCTCCACGCCCTGGTTCCGGTATACCCGCTGCACTTCCTGCAGAATATAGTTCTGCACGCCGCGGATCCCCTTGATGCGCAGCATCTCTTTCGGGTCGATGGAACCTTCGGTGAGCTCGTCGCCCGCCTCGACCGTCTGTCCCACGGTGACGCGAATCCGGGAACCGAAAGGAACGGAATAGACCTTGTTCTCCGCTTCGCCTTCGACCTCGATTTCGCGGCGGTCCTTGGCCTCGCGAATTTCCTTGATCGTGCCGTCGATCTCGGAGATGATCGCCTGCCCTTTCGGGTTGCGGGCCTCGAACAACTCCTGAATCCGCGGCAAACCTTGCGTAATATCGTCGCCGGCAACGCCGCCCGTATGGAACGTCCGCATCGTCAGCTGCGTGCCCGGCTCGCCAATCGATTGCGCGGCGATAATGCCGACCGCTTCGCCGATCTCGACATGCTGGCCTGTCGCCAGGTTCCGCCCGTAGCACTTGTTGCACACGCCATGACGCGAACGGCAGCTGAGCACGGAGCGAATCTGCAGCTTCTCGATGCCGGCCTTCACGATCTCGTTGGCGATCGTCGCGTCGATCAGCTGGTTTCGGGAGACGATCACTTCGCCCGTTTGCGGATGGCGCACGGTCTCGAAGCAGTAGCGCCCTTCGATCCGGTCAAACAGATCCTCGATGACCTCTTTGCCGTCCTGAATTTTGCTGACAACGAAGCCTTTGTCGGTGCCGCAATCTTCCTCGCGGACGATCACGTCCTGGGCAACGTCGACCAGACGGCGGGTCAAGTAACCGGAGTCGGCCGTCCGCAGCGCCGTATCCGCAAGACCTTTCCGCGCGCCGTGCGTGGAGATAAAGTACTCCAATACCGTAAGACCTTCGCGGAAGTTCGACTTGATCGGGAGCTCGATGATTTTACCGGCCGGGTTCGCCATCAGGCCGCGCATCCCGCCAAGCTGCGTAATCTGCGATTTGTTACCCCGCGCCTTCGATTCCACCATCATGTTGATGGAATTGAATTTGTCGAGCGACTTCATCAAAATGTCGGTAATCTCGTCCTTCGCCTTGGACCAGATCGAGATGATGCGGTCATACCGCTCGTCGTCGGTGATCAGACCGCGGCGGTATTGGTTCGTAACAACCCGCACTTTCTCCTCGGACTCCTTAAGAATGCGCTCCTTCTCGCTGGGCACCGTAACGTCAGCCACCGCGATCGTAATGCCGGCGCGAGTCGAGTAGGTGAAGCCGAGCTGCTTGATGTTGTCGAGAATGATCGACGTTTGCGTCGTCTGGTAAATGCGGAAGCATTCGCCGATAATGGCGCCGAGGTAGTCTTTGCCTACCGCTTTTTTGTCCGGCATATTCATGAGCGCCTCGCGAATGTTCGCGCCCTTGTCATATACGAACGAATCCTCCGGCGTTCCGTTCAGCAGGTTGGCTTTGGTCGCTTCGTTGATGTACGGGAAATCGCTCGGGAAAATTTCGTTGAAAATAATTTTGCCGACGGTCGTCAGCAGCATCGCATTTTGCTGCTTCTCGGTGAAGCTCGTTTTGCCGAGCGCCTTGACCGGAATAGCCACGCGCGCGTGAAGCGCAGCTTCGCCGCGATGATACAGCGAGATCGCTTCGGAAACAGAACGGACGATCGCGCCGCTGCCCTTGGCGTGCTTGTTGTCCATCGTCAAATAGAAGCTGCCGAGAACCATGTCCTGAGAAGGCGTAACGACCGGCTTGCCGTCCTTCGGGTTCAGGATGTTGCCCGAAGCCAGCATCAGAATGCGGGCTTCCGCCTGCGCCTCGGCAGACAGCGGCACGTGAACGGCCATCTGGTCGCCGTCGAAGTCGGCGTTGTACGCCGTACATACGAGCGGATGCAGCTTGATCGCGCGGCCCTCCACCAGGATCGGCTCGAACGCCTGAATGCCGAGGCGGTGCAGCGTGGGGGCACGGTTGAGCAGCACCGGATGCTCCTTGATCACTTCCTCGAGAACGTCCCATACTTCCGGGCTGACGCGCTCGACTTTGCGCTTGGCGCTTTTGATGTTATGAGCCAGTCCTTTGTTGACGAGCTCCTTCATCACGAAAGGCTTGAACAGCTCCAGGGCCATTTCCTTCGGCAGGCCGCACTGGTACATCTTCAGGCTCGGGCCGACGACGATAACGGAACGGCCGGAGTAGTCGACGCGCTTGCCGAGCAGGTTTTGCCGGAAACGGCCCTGCTTGCCCTTGAGCATATGGCTGAGCGACTTGAGCGGGCGGTTGCCCGGTCCGGTGACCGGACGGCCGCGGCGGCCGTTGTCGATCAGCGCGTCGACGGCTTCCTGCAGCATCCGCTTCTCGTTCTGAACGATGATGTCCGGCGCGCCGAGATCGAGCAGCCGCTTCAGGCGGTTGTTCCGATTGATGACGCGGCGGTACAGGTCGTTCAGGTCGGAGGTCGCGAAGCGGCCGCCGTCAAGCTGAACCATCGGGCGAAGCTCCGGCGGAATGACCGGCAGCACGTCGAGCACCATCCATTCCGGACGGTTCTTGGAATTGCGGAATGCTTCCATCACTTCAAGACGCTTGATCGCGCGGTTGCGGCGCTGGCCTTGAGCGGTTTTCAGCTCTTCCTTGAGGATCTCGACTTCTTTGTCCAGGTCGATATCCTGCAGAAGCTTCTTCACCGCTTCCGCACCCATGCCTGCCTGGAACGCGTAGCCGTACTTTTCGCGGTAGCTGCGGTATTCCTTCTCGGAAAGCAGCTGTTTTTTCTCCAAAGGCGTATCGCCAGGGTCCGTGACGACATAAGATGCAAAGTAAATGATCTCTTCGAGCGAACGCGGCGACATGTCGAGCGCCAGCCCCATCCGGCTCGGGATGCCCTTGAAGTACCAGATGTGCGATACCGGCGCAGCCAGCTCGATATGCCCCATGCGCTCGCGGCGCACCTTCTGGCGCGTAACCTCGACGCCGCAGCGGTCGCAGACGACGCCTTTGTAGCGAACGCGCTTGTACTTGCCGCAGTGGCATTCCCAGTCCTTGGTCGGACCGAATATTTTCTCGCAGAACAAGCCTTCTTTCTCCGGCTTCAACGTCCTATAGTTGATCGTCTCCGGCTTCTTCACTTCGCCGCGGGACCAAGAACGGATCTTTTCGGGAGAGGCCAAACCGATCTTCATAAACTCAAAATTGTTGACGTCCATCAAGGAGCAACCCCCCTCAAGATTGTGCTTTATATCGCTTCATCGTCCGGTCGTCTTGCAAGGGGCGATTATTCTACGCCCATCTCCGAGCCTTCCAGATTCAGGTTGAGCTTGTCGCCGGCCACATCGTCCTCGTCGTCGATTTCCTTCAGTTCGATCTCTTCCTCGTTGTCGGACAAGATCTTGACGTCCATGCCCAAGCTTTGCAGCTCCTTGATCAATACCTTGAACGATTCCGGAACGCCCGGCTCCGGTACGTTCTCGCCCTTCACGATCGACTCGTACGTCTTCACGCGGCCGACCACGTCGTCAGACTTGACCGTGAGAATCTCTTGAAGCGTATAGGCTGCGCCGTATGCCTCGAGCGCCCACACCTCCATCTCCCCGAAGCGCTGTCCGCCGAACTGCGCTTTACCGCCCAGCGGCTGCTGCGTAACGAGGGAGTACGGGCCTGTGGAACGGGCATGAATTTTATCGTCAACCATGTGGGCAAGCTTAATCATATACATGACGCCAACCGTCACTTCCCGTTCGAACGGTTCGCCTGTCCGGCCGTCATACAGCAGCGTCTTGCCGTTGCGCTGCATGCCGGCTTCCTCCATCGTGTCGAATACGTCGTATTCGGTCGCGCCGTCGAACACCGGCGAGGCGACGTGAATGCCGAGCTTGAGGGCGGCCATGCCGATGTGAACCTCCAGCACCTGGCCGATATTCATCCGCGACGGAACGCCGAGCGGGTTCAGCACGACCTGAACCGGCGTGCCGTCCGGCAGGAACGGCATGTCTTCCTCCGGCAAAATCCGCGCGATGACGCCCTTGTTGCCGTGACGTCCGGCCATCTTGTCGCCCTCGGAGATTTTCCGCTTCTGGGCGATGTATACGCGCACGAGCTGATTGACGCCCGGCGGCAGCTCGTCGCCGTTCTCGCGGGTGAAGACTTTGACGTCCACGACGATTCCGTCCGTACCGTGAGGAACGCGCAGCGACGTGTCGCGCACTTCGCGGGCCTTCTCGCCAAAAATCGCATGCAGCAGCCGCTCTTCGGCCGTCAGCTCGGTGACGCCCTTCGGCGTAACCTTGCCGACAAGAATGTCGCCTGCGGCGATTTCCGCGCCGACCCGAATGATTCCGCGTTCGTCGAGATTTTTGAGCGCATCTTCGCCGACGTTCGGAATGTCGCGCGTAATTTCCTCCGGACCGAGCTTCGTATCCCGCGCCTCGGATTCGTATTCTTCAATGTGAATGGACGTATAGACGTCTTCCTTCACCAATTTCTCGCTGAGCAAGATCGCGTCCTCGTAGTTGTAGCCTTCCCAGGTCATGAACGCAACGACGACGTTGCGTCCGAGCGCCAATTCGCCCTGCTCCGTGGACGGGCCGTCGGCGAGGATGTCGCCTACCCGCACCTGCTCGCCCTTGCGGCAGATCGGACGCTGGTTGATGCATGTGCCCTGGTTGGAGCGAAGGAACTTGTGCAGCTTGTGCTTGACGAGATCGCCGGTTACGACCTTGCCGTCGACAACCTCCTGGCGGCGCACCCACACCTCGTTGGCCGTCACCCGCTCGACGACGCCGTTCACCTTGGATACGACGCACACGCCCGAGTCCTTGGCCGCCTTATGCTCCATGCCCGTACCGACGAGCGGAGCCTTCGGAATGAGCAGCGGAACCGCCTGCCGCTGCATGTTCGAACCCATGAGCGCACGGTTCGAGTCGTCGTTCTCCAGGAACGGGATGAGCGCCGTCGCCACGGATACCACCTGCTTCGGCGATACGTCCATGTAATCGACGCGGTCCTTCGGCAGCGTCAAAATCTCGTCCTTGTAGCGCACGATAACCGTATCGTTCGCGAAGCGGCCGTCCTCCGTCAGCTCTGCGTTCGCCTGAGCGACGACATAGTTGTCCTCCTCGTCGGCCGTCAAATACGAAATTTCGTCGGTCACGATGCCCGTATTCGGGTCTACGCGCCGGTACGGCGCTTCGATAAAGCCGAATTCGTTCACCCGCGCGAAGGTCGAGAGCGAGTTGATCAGACCGATGTTCGGACCTTCCGGCGTCTCGATCGGACACATCCGCCCGTAGTGGGAGTGGTGAACGTCCCGCACCTCGAAGCCGGCGCGCTCCCGGGTCAGACCGCCCGGTCCGAGCGCCGACAGCCGGCGCTTATGCGTAAGCTCCGCGAGCGGGTTCGTCTGGTCCATGAACTGGGACAGCTGCGAGCTGCCGAAAAACTCCTTGATGGCCGCAATGACCGGCCGGATGTTAATAAGCTGCTGCGGCGTAATCGTATTGACGTCCTGAATCGACATCCGCTCGCGCACGACGCGCTCCATCCGGGACAATCCGATCCGGAACTGGTTCTGCAGCAGCTCGCCGACGGAACGCAGACGGCGGTTGCCGAGATGGTCGATATCGTCCGTGCTGCCGATGCCGTGCAGCAGATCGATGAAATAGTTGATCGAGGCGATGATATCCGCCGGCGTGATGTGCTTGACCGTCTTGTCGATCTTGCCGTTGGCGATCACCTTGACGATCTTGCCGTCCTCCTGCGGGGAGTAGACGCTGACGCTCTGCAGCTGAATTTTATCCGAATCGGTCACTCCGCCGGCAACCGAATATTCCTTGAAGCCGACATTGGACTCCAGATGCGGAAGAATGGTATCGAGCAGTCGGCGATCGATCAATTGGCCTGCTTCGGCAATGATCTCCCCGGTATCCGGATCGACCAGCGTTTCGGCCAGCCGCTGATTGAACAGGCGGTTCTTGATGTGCAGCTTCTTATTGATCTTGTAGCGTCCGACATTCGCCAGATCGTAGCGCTTCGGGTCGAAAAAGCGGGCGACCAGCAAGCTCTTGGCGTTATCGAGCGTCGGAGGCTCGCCCGGGCGCAGGCGCTCGTAAATTTCGATCAGCGCCTTGTCGGTCGAATCCGTGTTGTCTTTGTCCAGCGTATTGCGGATAAATTCATCGTCCCCGAGCAGATCGATGATTTCCGCGTCCGTACCGAAGCCAAGCGCGCGCAAAAGCACCGTGACCGGAATTTTACGCGTGCGGTCGATCCGAACATAGATGATATCTTTCGCATCCGTCTCGAGCTCCAGCCATGCGCCGCGATTCGGAATGACGGTTGCGGTATATGCTTTTTTGCCGTTCTTGTCGGTTTTTGTGCTGAAATAGACACTGGGAGAGCGAACGAGCTGGCTGACGATGACCCGTTCGGCGCCGTTAATAATGAAAGTCCCCGTCTCGGTCATCAGCGGGAAATCGCCCATGAACACTTCCTGTTCCTTGACCTCGCCGGTTTCTTTATTGATGAGGCGGACCTTCACGCGAAGCGGCGCTGCGTAGGTGACGTCGCGTTCCTTGGCTTCATCGACGGAATACTTGGGCTCGCCCAGACTGTAGTCGATAAATTCCAACACCAAATTCCCCGTGAAGTCTTGGATCGGGGAAATATCCTGAAACATCTCGCGCAACCCTTCGTCCAAAAACCATTCGTACGATTTTTGTTGGATTTCAATGAGGTTCGGAACTTCCAACACTTCATGAATCCGCGCGTAAGACCTGCGTTTGCGTCGACCGTATTGTACCAAATGACCCGCCAACTTCATTCACCTCTCAAGTCTACTCAATAGGACTAAACACAAGCCTGCCCGAACGCTTCCACTCCGCACTGCATCGCCGTAGAAGTGAAAACTCCGCTCAGAAGCGATGTGCTACTTGCGGCCGTTTGTCCTTCGCCATACTCACTTTTCCACATACTTACTAGGGTTCACGGAAAATTTTAACATTATACGCGACATGTCAAAATTTTATTCATCCCCCGATAAAAAATTCTTGACATTTTAGCTCGCTAAAGACATTTAACCCAATCTTAATACTGACATTATACAATAATATCATATCGCAACTTTCAAGTCAAACAATATTTCCAGCCCTTCCATCTCATTGACCCCCTTCATTTCACGGCTTTGAAAATGCGGTATCCCTTGTCTTTACGCACTTCCTCTACGGAAGCAAAAAGCTCCTCCAGCTTGGCGAAGGCCGACGGCGCTCCCTGCTTCTTTTGAATGACGACCCAGAGCGCTCCCCCGGGAACAAGCACTTCGGCCGCTTGCTCGAAAATGCCGTGAACGACGTCCTTGCCGGCCCGGATAGGCGGATTGGTCAGCACGGCGTCAAACCGCTCCTGAAGCACCTCGCTTAAGCGGTCGCTTTGCAGAATGCGCACATTCGCTATGCCGTTGCGCCGGGCATTCCTCTTCGCCAGCTCGATAGCCCTTTCGTTAATATCGATCATGGTCACCGTACCCCGGTGGGCCAGCGCCGCCGCCGCGAGCCCGATCGGTCCGTAGCCGCAGCCCACATCCAGCACCCGCGCATCGCTCGCGAGCTCCATCGTCTCGATCAACAGACGCGAGCCGAAGTCGATCCCTTTCCTGGAGAAGACGCCGGCATCGCTTTGAAAAGAATACGCCCTCCCCCTCAGCGTCGCTTCGATCGTATAAAGATCGTGTCCAGCCGTCGGCTTTTGCGAATAATAATGCTCCGCCACCTTGATGAACCGCCCTTTCTATATCGTTTCCGATTCCAGCATCTTCCCGTCAAATGCAAAACCCCTTGAAGAGAGGGTCTCTGCAAGGGGTATCGTTCCTATCGGAAATTACTTCACTTCTACAGTAGCGCCAGCTTCTTCGAGCTTCGCTTTGATGCTTTCCGCTTCTTCTTTGGACACTTTCTCTTTCAGCGGCTTCGGAGCGTTGTCTACCAGGTCTTTCGCTTCTTTCAGGCCGAGACCCGTAATTTCGCGAACGACTTTGATAACGTTGATTTTGGAACCGCCAGGGTTAGCCAGGATAACGTCGAATTCGGATTGCTCAGCCGCTTCGGCTCCGCCGCCGCCGCCAGCTACAACGGCAACCGGCGCTGCCGCCGTTACGCCGAATTCCTCTTCGATTGCTTTTACGAGATCGTTCAGTTCCAGTACAGACATGCCTTTAATGGCTTCCAGGATTTGCTCTTTGCTCATGGTTAAACCTCCATTATCTTAATTGATCGATATCTTAGATAGATCGATGATCGAACCGTCTCGCGCGTGACCGAGCAGCGATTACGCCTCTGCAGCGCCTTCGTTCTTCTGGTCCGCAACGGCTTTGACTGCAAGGGCGAAGTTGCGCATCGGAGCTTGCAGCACGCTGAGCAACATGGACAGAAGACCTTCGCGGGAAGGCAGAGCCGCCAGCGCCTTGATTTGGGCTACGTCTACGATTTTGCCTTCAACAACGCCCGCTTTCACGGACAGACTCTCGTTAGCTTTGGCGAACTCCGTCAAAATTTTGGCCGGAGTCACCACATCGTCTTTGCTGAATGCAATGGCCGTCGGCCCTGTCAAGTATGCGTCCAATTCGGACAGCTCGGCATTCGCTGTCGCGCGGCGAACCAGGGTGTTCTTCAGAACCTGGAACTCGATGCCCGCTTCACGCAGCTGCTTGCGAAGCTCCGTTACTTGAGCCACGTTCAAACCGCGGTAATCGGTAACGATCGTGCAGGAGCTTTCTTTCAGCTTCTCCGCCAAAACCGCAACCTGTTGAGCTTTCTGCTCAATGATTTTCGCGTTTGCCATGGGTGCACCTCCTATTGATTTCTACAAACAAACCGCAGCTTGCTCTCGTTCAACTTACCGTGAATACAACCTTCGTCGAGGCACGCTGTTCCCGGCGCGTAGCCTGGAACAACGAAAATGCCTTCGCAGACATGAGCGAAGGCATGATCATTCCGGGTATCTTCAGGCGTCATTCTCGTTCTGGGAACGGGCTGACGGGCATGCAGAATTCCGATACTGTATCATAACACCTCGGCAGGAAATTAAGCTTCAGGGCACTCTCTTCCCTTCCGCACCTGCTGTCTACGGTAAGCATATTCACATGTTATTGATAACCTAAATCAGGTTATCACGTCGACTCGCAAAAGTCAACGTCAAAGCTCATCCATTAACGGTATGCCGCCGGGTTGACGCGAACGCCAGGGCCCATCGTGGAGGATACCGAAATGTTTTTCAGGTATACGCCTTTGGCAGCAGCCGGCTTCGCACGAACGAGCGCCTCCACAAGCGCGCGGAAGTTCTCATTCAGCTTCTCGGCATCGAAAGACACTTTGCCGATCGGCGCGTGAATTTGTCCGGCTTTGTCCAGACGATACTCGATTTTACCTGCTTTGATCTCCTGCACGGCTTTGGCTACGTCGAGCGTTACCGTGCCGGCCTTCGGGTTCGGCATCAACCCTTTGCCGCCGAGAATACGGCCGAGTTTACCGACTTCGCCCATCATGTCCGGCGTCGCCACGCAGACATCGAAGTCGAGCCAGCCTTGCTGGATTTTGTTGATCATGTCTTGATCGCCGACGAAATCGGCGCCTGCCGCTTCCGCTTCCTTGGCTTTCTCGCCTTTGGCGAATACAAGAACGCGCTTGGTCTTACCAGTGCCGTGAGGCAGTACAACGACGCCGCGAACGGCTTGGTCTTGCTTTCTCGGGTCAACGCCCAGGCGTACGGCCACTTCGACGGTCTCGTCGAATTTGGCAGTAGCCGCTTTTTTCACAAGCTCAATCGCTTCAAGGGACTCATAAAGAGCTTCGGAATCGATCAGCTTGGCAGCTTCTGTATACTTCTTGCCATGTTTAGCCATCTGGCCATTCCTCCTATGGTGGTGTTAGCGGAAAGAAAATCCTCCCACATGAGGCCTGCGGCCGCATGCCGCAAACCGGTAAACGCCTTAGTCCTCGATCGCAACGCCCATGCTGCGGGCCGTACCTTCGATCATACGCATAGCAGCCTCGACGGATGCCGCGTTCAGGTCAGGCATTTTTTGCTCGGCGATTTCACGCACCTTCGCACGTTTGACCGTAGCGACTTTCTTCTTGTTCGGCTCGCCGGAACCTTTCTCGATTCCCGCAGCGACGCGAAGCAGGACAGCCGCCGGCGGCGTTTTGGTGATGAAGGTGAAGGAACGGTCCTCGAATACCGAAATTTCAACAGGAATGATCAGACCTGCTTGATCCGCGGTACGCGCGTTGAATTCCTTACAAAACGCCATGATGTTAACCCCTGCTTGACCGAGTGCGGGACCGATTGGGGGAGCCGGATTCGCTTTGCCCGCAGGCACTTGCAGCTTAACGATTTTGATGACCTTTTTTGCCATTGTGTAGCACCTCCTTGTCCGTAATCTGACAGGGTTCCCCTCGTTACAGCTTCTCTACCTGATGGTAGTCCAGCTCGAGCGGCGTTTCCCGGCCAAACATATTGACGTGAACCTTCAGCTTGCTTTTGTCGACGAGAATGTCTTCCACGGTACCGACAAAATTGGCAAAGGGTCCGACCTTCACGCGCACCGAGTCCTTCAGCTCGAAGTCGATCTTCGGCTTCGGCTCTTCGATGCCCATGTGCTTCAGGATGGCGTCGACTTCCTCAGGCAGCAGCGCCGTCGGCTTCGACCCTGAACCGGTCGATCCTACGAATCCGGTAACGCCGGGCGTATTGCGCACCACGTACCACGAATCGTCCGTCTGGATCATCTCCACGAGCACATATCCGGGATACACCTTGCGCATGACCGTCTTCCTCTTGCCGTCCTTGTTCACGACTTCTTCTTCCATGGGTACGAGCACACGAAAAATCTTGTCCTTCATATCCATGGATTCGACGCGCTTCTCCAAATTGGCCTTAACCTTGTTCTCATACCCGGAATAGGTATGTACGACGTACCATCTCTTCTCCATTCCTATCGCCACCCGTCAGCTCATATTATTGGAACACGAGGCGAAGCAGCTCGGAAATTCCCAAATCCAGAACGTAGAAGTACACCGTGACGAAGGCGATCGTAAACAGCACGACCAGCGTGTAGCTTGTCAACTCTTTACGAGTAGGCCATTTGACCTTCTTCAATTCGGACCAGCTGTCCGCGAAGTAGCCGAATGTGCGCCCGAAACCCTGCTTCATCCTTGCCAAAAAGGACACAACTACACCCCCAAAGCTTAGCGAGTCTCGCGATGCACGGTCTGTTCGTTGCAGTACTTGCAGTATTTCTTGAACTCCATGCGGTCCGGATGGTTGCGCTTGTTCTTAGTGGATGTATAGTTTCTTTGCTTGCAGTTCGTACACGCTAACGTGATGATCACCCGCATGATGTACACCTCCTACGGTTCCAGCCTTAATGATTCGCCTTTAAATGATCAGCACAAAAACGCCTCAATTTAAAGGCCACCCAAACAATGTATCATACGGCCTATCCGATGTCAAGGAAATAGGATTAACATTGAACCGCTCCATTGTAACCATTATCGACCATTCGATGCGCGGTTAAACGGGACGGTAACAAAAAAAGCACCTTACGACCGTCGGCATAGGCGCTTCAAAAATCATCCGTCTCTCACTTCCAAATATCGTTCCAGCTTTCGCTTCACCCGCTGCAGCGCATTGTCGATCGACTTCACATGCCGATCCAGATCCACAGCGATCTCCTGATACGATCTGCCGTCCAAATACAGCATCAGCACTCGCCGTTCCAGATCGCTCAATATTTCTCCCATCTTGTCTTCCAGACCGCTGAATTCTTCCTGGTTGATAATTAACTCCTCGGGGTCGGATACGCGGGAGCCGCAGATCACGTCGAGCAGCGTGCGGTCGGAATCTTCATCGTAGATGGGCTTGTCCAGCGATACGTAGGAATTGAGAGGAATATGCTTCTGACGGGTGGCCGTCTTGATGGCCGTTATGATTTGGCGGGTAATGCACAGCTCGGCAAAGGCCTTGAAGGACGCCAGCTTGTCGCCGCGAAAATCGCGGATCGACTTGTACAGGCCGATCATTCCTTCCTGGACGATATCTTCCCGGTCGGCGCCGATCAAAAAATAGGATCGCGCCTTTGCGCGAACGAAGTTCTTATACTTGTTGATCAAATATTCCAGCGCGTCGCTGTCTCCCAAGCGCACTGCTTCGACCAGATCCTCGTCGGCCTTGAGATCGTACTCAAGCTTTCTCAATTCTTTGAGGTCGACACCCACTACAATCCCTCCGGCCCAGCGCATGAAAGATAGGATTAGTATACATTATGTAATCTGTTACCGTCAACCGAATTCCCGAACGAAAGCCGCCGCCCGCGATCCCGGCAAGCCGTCCGCCGGCCGGACCGGCCCTTCCCGCCGGCCTTCACTGCTCTCCCCTGCGCCACTTTTCGAACAAATCCCGCTGCTCGCCGGTCAGCTTGCTGTCAAGCGTATTGTTTCTGCGGGACGCCGTCTCCTGGATTTTCTTCCGGATATCATGCCGCGACTGACGGACCTTGACGAGCAGCTCTCTGGCCGATATGCGAAAAGCTCCAAGCCCGAATATGACGTGCTGCTCCGTCATATCGGAGGTGGCGACATAGATTTGCTTACGCCTGCCGATATGTTCCCTGACCAGGCGCTCGACCAGCTCGTCCGCCGTCTCCTTCTCCTTCGTAAAAAAAACCGCCAGCTTGCTCTGCATATATTTTTTGCCAATCCCGGGCACATAGTACGCATCGAACACGAGAATGACCTTCATGCCGGAGTACGACTGATATTCGGCCAAAATCTGGATCAGCTGGTCGCGCGCCTCTTCCAGACTGATCTCCTTCAGCTTCTGCAGCTCAGGCCATGCGCCGATGATATTGTAGCCGTCTACGATGAGAATTTCCTGAATCATATTCACCCGCAGGCCCAAGGCCGCCCGACTAGCGGGCGGCCATACGCTGGCGCACGACCTCGTACATGAATACCGATGCGGCCACGGAGGCATTCAGCGAATTGATGCTCCCGAACATCGGCAGCTTCAGCAGAAAATCGCATTTTTCCTTAATCAGGCGCCCGATCCCTTTCGCTTCGTTGCCGATCACGACCGCCAGAGGCACATTCAAATTTTCCTGAAATACCGTCCGCTCGGCCGCCGCATCGGCCCCGGCGATCCAGATGCCGCGGCGCTTCAAATCCTCCATCGTCTGCGCAATGTTGGTCACGCGGGCGACCGGCACGTATTCGACCGCTCCCGCCGACGTTTTGGATACGGTCGCGGTCAAGCCGACGGAGCGCCGCTTCGGGATAATGACGCCGTGCGCCCCGGTGCAGTCGGCCGTGCGCAGAATCGAGCCGAGATTGTGAGGGTCCTCGATCTCGTCCAATATGAGCACGAACGGCTGCTCGCCCCGCACTTTTGCACGCTGCAAAATGTCGTCAACTTCGGCATATTCATAAGCTGCCGCCTGGGCGACGACCCCTTGGTGCTGCACGCCTGCGGCCATCTGGTCGAGCCTGCGCTTGTCCGCCGGCTGAATGATCACGCCGCGACGCTTGGCCTCGGCCACAATGGGCTGAACCGCCTGCTTCTGCGCCTGCTCGGATATCCATATTTTATGAACGGTTCTCCCCGAGCGAAGCGCCTCTAATACCGAATGCTTGCCGACAATAAATTCTTCCATAGTCGTTCCTGCTACCCCTTCCCTTGGTCCTTGTCCTGGCGCTCGCCCAAGATTAGCTCGATCAGCCCGCGAAGCCGTTCCCACCGCTGCATGTAGTACAAATATCCGATCAGGCACTCGAAGGCCGTGCTGTGCCGATACTCGAGCACGTCGGCGCTTTTGGGGACGCTCCCCGATTTGGCGTTGCGCCCCCTTCTCACGATCTCGAGCTCCTCCTCCGACAATTCCGGCATCCACAGCTCCAAGGCGCGCGACTGCGCCTTGGCCGAGACGTACCGGACCGAGGAACGGTGCAGATGATGAGGGCGGTGGTTTGCCTGAGAAACGACGTATTGCCGTACGAACATCTCGAACACCGCGTCGCCGACATAAGCCAGCACGAGCGGATTCAGCAGCTTCGGGTCCCGCGCCGGCGGGTACAAGAGCAGCTCCGGACCGAACGCTGCTGCGGCGGTATCCTTGCCCGCTGCCTGCGGCAGGCTGCCGGGGGGATCGCCATGGCCGCACTCCGTCCCCGCCGGCGACGACGCGCGCCCTTCTTGCGGAGGCCCGGACCATTTCGCGCCTCCAGCCTCCTGCTCCGCAGCCAGGAACAAGCGTTCTCCTCCTTGCGCTCCGCTCATTTGCGCCGCCAGCGGATGCCTTGCGGCGTATCTTCGAGCACGATGCCGCGTTCCATCAGCAAATCGCGGATTTCGTCCGCCCTTGCCCAGTTTTTGGCCTTACGCGCTTCCGTCCGCTCGGCGATGAGCCGGTCGATCTCGTCGCCCGGCAGCTCGTCCTCGGCTTTAGCTAGTATGCCCAGCACGCGATCCATCGCCTCGAACTGCGCGAGGAACGCTTCGATGGAGCCGGCGACGACGCGCGCCCCGGCCAGATAGGCATTGGCCGCCTGCACCAGCTCGAAGATGGCCGTAATGGCGTCCGGCGTATTGAAATCGTCGTCCATCTTCGCCTTGAACTGCTTCCGGACCGATTCGATCGTCTCCCTGACGGAAGCCTCCGCTTCCCCGGGCTCGGCGGAACCGAGCCTGTGCCGCAGATTCGCCAGGCAGTTCTCGATCCGCTGCAAGCTGTTCTTCGCCTGCTCGACGGCATCGTCGCTGAAGTTGAGCGGATTGCGGTAATGCCCCGATAGCATGAAATAGCGGATCGCTTCCGCCGGTATCGATTGCAGCAGCCGGTTCACGTTAATGCCGTTGCCGAGCGACTTGGACATTTTCTCGTTGTTGATATTGACGAAGCCGTTATGCATCCAGTACCGGGCCATCGGATGGCCGGTGAGTCCTTCCGACTGCGCGATCTCGCATTCATGATGAGGAAAGGTCAAATCTTGCCCGCCGCCGTGGATGTCGATCGTATCGCCCAAATATTTGCGCACCATCGCCGAGCATTCGATATGCCAGCCCGGCCGTCCCTCGCCCCACGGGCTGGACCAGCTGATCTCCCCGGGCTTGGCCGCCTTCCAGAGCACGAAATCCTGCGGATTCTCCTTGCGTTCGTCCACCTCGATCCGGATGCCGAATTGCAGCTCCTCCAGATTTTGATGCGACAGCTTGCCGTAATCCGGGAATTTCGACGTGCGGTAATAGACGTCGCCTCCGCTTTCGTAAGCGAGCCCTTTATCGACGAGTCCGGCAATGAAAGCGATGATCTCCTCCATATTTTGCGTCACGCGCGGATGCAGCGACGCCTCGCGCACCCCAAGACCGCCGGCGTCCTCATGGTACTGGGCAATGAAACGCTCGGCCACCTCCGGCACCGAGCTTCCCGCTTCGTTCGCTTTCTTGATCAGCTTATCGTCCACATCGGTGAAGTTGACGACGTAGCTGACCTCGTAGCCTTCCGACTCCAGATATCTGCGGACCACATCGAAGAAAATAAGCGGCCGCGCGTTGCCGATATGAATGTAGTCGTATACGGTCGGGCCGCAGACATACATCTTCACTTTGCCCGGCGTCAGAGGCACGAAGCTTTCCTTCGTTCGGCTCATCGTGTTATAAATTTTCAGCGCCATATGTTAAACCCTTTCTCTGCTATCGGAATTTTGCTTGACTTTCTCCAGCTCCGCCTTCAGCTCGTCGATCTGCTGCTGCATCTGACGGAACGTATCGACGATCGGGTCGGGCAGCTTGTCGTGCTCCAGCCGCCCGACGCGGACGCCGTCCCGCTTCACGACGCGGCCGGGAATGCCGACGACCGTGCTGTTCGGCGGCACCTCGCTCAGTACGACCGCATTCGTCCCGATCCGGGAATTATCCCCTATCTTGAACGAACCGGTCACCTTCGCTCCAGCCGATATGACCACATTGTTGCCGATCGTCGGATGCCGCTTCCCCTTCTCCTTGCCGGTGCCGCCGAGCGTTACGCCGTGATACAGCAGCACGTTGTCGCCGATCTCGCACGTTTCGCCGATGACGACGCCCATCCCGTGATCGATGAAAAAGCGGCGGCCGATCACTGCGCCGGGATGGATCTCGATCCCCGTCATGAAGCGGCTGAACTGCGAAATGATGCGCGCCAGTGTATACCACTTTTTCTTGTAGAACCAATGAGCTATCCGATGCGCCCAGAGCGCATGCAGTCCCGAGTAAGTGAACACGACCTCGAACCAGTTGCGGGCCGCCGGGTCATTCTCGAAGACGGTCTCGATATCTTCTTTCATTCGCTTGAACATCCGAAGCCACCACTTTCCTAGCTTAAGCTCCATCACTCCATAAATTAAAAAAGCCTCCGCAGCCTGTCAAGGCTGCAGAGGCGTGCAATAACGCGGTTCCACTCTGCTTGGGGAATCCAGGCGCGAGAGAACAAGCCCGCTCCCCATCTCATGCGTTCTTAACGTGAACGTTCCGGCGCAAGGCTGCCCGCTCTCCGGCCGCCCTATCGCGCGGCAAAGAACGTTCGCCTTCGCGGCTCCCGGGTGCACTTCCGTCTGCATGGGACTGGACGACTTCCAGCCGGACTCGCATCCGGTCGTCCTCTCTGGGAATCCGTTAATGCAGCGTACTCTCCCGTTCTCAGCCTGATTCGAATATCGGCGCGGGCGACCTGCGATGCTTGCCGCTCCCCGCTCGTCGCCTGCGCCCCCGAACGATTGGCGGCCAGCGCCGCCCCATGTTCGGGATTATTGATGCCAATAGTATAGCGGAAATGACGGCGGTTTACAATAACTTCTTCAGCCTCGCCATCACCGTCTCCCGGCCCAGCAGATGCAGCGTCATGTTCAGATCCGGGCCGTGCATTTGTCCGGTCAACGCCACGCGGACGGTCATGAAAAGTTGCTTGCCCTTGTAGCCGGTCTCCTTCTGTACGGCCTTCAGCAAATCTTTCCAGCCTTCGGCGGCAATCTCTCCCGCCTGCTCCACCTGGCGAAGGAAGCTGCTTAGCACGACGGGCGCATGCTCTTCAGCCAGCAGCGCCTTCGCTTCCTCCTCGAAGCTGATTTCCTCGCGGAAGAACAGCTCGGACAGCGGAACGATCTCGGCGACGAAGCGAAGCTGCTCCTGATACAGACGAATCAAATCCTCCGCCCAGCTCCGCTGCTGCGCCGTCAGTTCGGAAGGCAGTCTCCCCGCCTTTTGCAGATGAGGAATCGCCAGCTCCACGATGCGGGCCGGGTCCGCTTTTTTGATATACAGATTGTTCATCCAATTCAGCTTGTCCATGTCGAAGACGGCAGGACTCTTCGATACCCGGTCCAGATCGAACTGCGCTACCAGCTCCTCCAGGCTGAAAATCTCCTCCTCGCCTTTCGGCGCCCAGCCGAGCAGCGCGATGAAGTTGACGACCGCCTCCGGCAAATAGCCGAGCTCCTTGTACTGCTCGACGAATTGGATGATCGATTCGTCGCGCTTGCTCATCTTTTTGCGGTCCTGATTCAAAATCAGGGACAGATGAGCGAATTCCGGCACCTCGACGCCCAGCGCTTCGTATATCATGATTTGCCGCGGCGTATTGGTCAGATGCTCTTCTCCCCGGATCACGAGATTGATCTTCATCAGATGATCGTCCAGGACAACGGCGAAGTTGTACGTAGGAATGCCGTCCGGACGCACGATGATGAAATCTCCGATGCCGCTTGTCTCGAATTCGACCCGCTCCCGAATCCGGTCGTCGAAAGCGATGATCCGGTCTTGCGGCACGCGAAAACGGATGGACGGCCGGCGTCCCTCAGCCCGGTACCGCTCCTCCTGCTCGGCCGTCAAATGACGGCATTTGCCGGAATACATCGGCGTTTCCCCGCGAGCCTCCTGCTCCGCCCGCTCTTGCTCCAGCTCCGCCTCCGTGCAATAACAGCGGTAAGCGTGGCCGCTCTGCAGCAGCTGATCGGTGAACGGACGATACAGCTCGAGCCGCTCCGTCTGCCTGTAAGGGCCGTAAGGTCCTCCGATATCGACGCTTTCGTCCCACTGGATGCCGAGCCAGCGCAATCCGTCCAGCTGGTTGTCGATTCCCGATTCGATGTGGCGCGTCTGGTCGGTATCCTCGAAGCGAATAATAAATTGCCCCCCCATTTTGCGGGCGACCAAATAATCGAACAAGGCGGTTCTTGCCCCGCCGATATGCAGATGCCCCGTCGGACTGGGGGCGTATCTTACGCGAAGGTTGCTCATCGTCATGTCTCCCCGGAAAATATTATGAGTTATGATAGCACATCTTTGACAAGACAAACAACCGCTTGTGCGGCAATGCCTTCGCCTCGGCCGGTGAATCCGAGCTGTTCGGTCGTCGTGGCCTTGACGTTAACCTGCGACGGCTCCGCCTCCAGGGCAGCGGCAATGCGTTCAACCATCGCCGGAATGTACGGCGCCATCTTCGGCTTCTGGGCGATGATCGTCGCATCGGCATTGCCGAGGCGGTACCCCGCTTCCTTGGCAAGCTGCCATACGCGAACGAGCAGCTTGTAGCTGTCCGCGTCTTTGTACTCCTCGTCCGTATCCGGGAAATGCTTGCCGATATCGCCCAGCGCCAGCGCCCCCAGAATCGCGTCGCTGACGGCGTGCAGCAGCACATCCGCATCGGAATGGCCGAGAAGGCCTTTCTCGTACGGGATTTCCACCCCGCCGATGATGCACTTGCGTCCTTCCGTCAATTGATGCACGTCAAACCCTTGTCCTATCCGTATCATCGTTCTCCCCCAATTCCCGCATTCGGCGCCGAGGCTTACCTCACATGCCGATAGATCCATTCCGCCCAAGGCAAATCCTCGGGCGTCGTAATTTTAATATTGTAATAGTCCGCTTCGACGACACGCACCTTCACGCCAAGCCGCTCGACCAGCATCGCATCGTCCGTGCCCGCAAAGCCATCCCTGGCGGCCTGCTCGTGGGCTTCCCGCAGCAAGGAAAGACGAAAAGCCTGCGGGGTCTGAATCGCCCACAAGCTTCGACGGTCCGGTGTCGACTGGATGACGCCATCCGCGTCCACCACCTTGATCGTGTCCTTGACGGGAACCGCCAGCACGGCCGCCTCCGTTTCCCGCGCCGTCTCGTAGCAGCGCCGCACATGCGCCTCGGCCGGAAACGGGCGGACGCCGTCATGGACCATCACCCATTCAACGGCGTCTCCCAGCGCTTCGATTCCGGCACGGACGGAATCCTGGCGTTCTCTTCCGCCAGGGACGATCTGCGCGATCTTCTTCAGCCCGTAGCGGCCGATATAGGACTCGCACCGCGCAATATGCTCCGCCGCTGTCACGACGACGATGCGCTCCACAATATCCACCCGCCCGAGCCGTTCCAATGTATGTACAAGGATCGGCTTGCCGCCCAATGTCAAAAACTGCTTGCTATCCTGAGTCCCCATCCGCGTGCCTTTGCCCGCGGCGACGACGATTACGCCAAGCTTGTCCTTCACGGCCGTCCTCCTGCAACAAGTATGCGCACCCTGACAGGCGACAGGGGCGTCCCTATAATCATACCTTGTTACAGCGCTTTTTCCAATAGCTTCGGCTTGGCGAAAATCATTCGTCCCGCCGAAGTTTGCAGCACGCTCGTGACCAGCACGTCCAGCGTCGTGCCGATAAAGTCCCGGCCGCCTTCGACCACGATCATCGTGCCGTCGTCCAGATAAGCGACCCCTTGGCCGTGCTCCTTGCCGTCCTTGATGACCTGAACGACAATTTCTTCTCCGGGAAGCACGACCGGCTTCACGGCATTGGCCAAATCGTTGATGTTCAGCACGGATACGCCCTGCAGCTCGCACACTTTGTTCAAGTTGAAATCGTTCGTGATGACTTTGCCGCCGAGCACCTTGGCCAGCTTCACCAGCTTGCTGTCCACTTCGGAGATTTCGTCGAAATCCCCTTCGTAGATTAGCACCTTCACATCCAGTTCTTTCTGGATCTTGTTCAGGATGTCCAATCCGCGGCGGCCGCGGTTGCGCTTAAGCAAATCCGACGAATCGGCGATATGCTGCAGCTCCTCCAGCACGAATTCGGGGATGACGAGCGTTCCTTCAATGAAGCCTGTCTTGCAAATATCGGCGATCCGCCCGTCGATGATCACGCTGGTATCCAAAATTTTGTGCTCTTCGAACCCTTTGACTTCCTTCTCCGCCTTGCCCGCGCGGGCGCCAAGCGCTGCCGGCAGCTCCTCCCGCTTCGTCCTCCCGAGCCGGTAGCCCGCGTAAGCGAACAGCGCGACCAACAACACATGCAGCAGCGGAGGGGATAACCCGGCCCGTTCGAACGGGTTCAGCAGCAACGTCGCCAAGAGCAGTCCGACGGCCATCCCCAGCGTGCCGGACAATAGATCGGTGACGGGCACGCGCGCCACCCTCTCTTCTCCTTCGCGAATGAGGCGAAGCCCCGCGTCGATAGCCCATGCACTGCATGCATAGACGAATAATGCACCGAGTCCAAACATCCAATAAGCCAGCCATTCCGTTTCCTGAATTCCCAGTACAGGAGCTATGACTTCGATTAACGGCTTCCCGATTCGATCGCTCCATTCCGCCGCGAGCAATCCGCCGATCACGGCCAATAGAACTTGAAACCACTTTTTCATCATAGATTTCACCTCCAGCCTCTCCTGTTTCCTTCACTCACCTTACCATTATGAACCAAAAGCTCGCTTTCTAATCCACTTCAAGCGGCGGATGCACAAAAAAAAGCATTATTTTCCACATCCTTGCGGCAGGAAAATAAATGCTTTTCATTCTTCCTCGTTTTGATTATTCGATTAATCGCTGGTCCAGGCAAGCCGTCACAACGGCGTGCTGTTGGATTCCATCTCTTCCAGCGACTGCTCCTTGCGTCTTCTCCTTCTGCGGGAAAGACGGTCAACGTTTTTTTTTAGTCCGTACAGCGCATAGAGCACCAGGGGGATGAAAATCATCTTGGACAGCGTGCCCGGGAAAATGACGGCCAGCACAACCGCCGCGATGACGACGAATGGCGTGACCCAGATCGCCGCCTTCGGAATGCCGACCCGCTTGAAATTCGGGTATTTGACCGTGCTGATCATCAAATAAGACAAGAGCAGCGTGGCAAACACCAGAACGTATGGATTCAGTTCCCTATGGAACAACGCTAGCGTGCAGAGCATGCCGCCGGCCGCCGGAATCGGCAGGCCGATGAAATAACCCGGCACCCCGGCTACGACATTGAAGCGGGCCAGACGAAGCGCTCCGCAGATCGGGAAGATGGCGGTCACGATCCAGGCTGCCGCCGCATTCAGCTCGGTGAAAGCCGTGACATACATGATGAACGCTGGCGCCACGCCAAAGGAAATGACATCCGACAAGGAATCCAGCTCTTTGCCGAACTCGCTCTGCGCGTTGAGCGCCCGGGCCACCCGTCCGTCCAGGCCGTCGAGCAGCATCGCTACGATGACCATAATAGCCGCCAGTTCTTGATTATTGTTAAACACGAGAATAATTGAGATGATACCGAGGAACAGATTGCCTATCGTAAATATATTCGGAAGGGATTTGGTTATCATTTAAGAATCCACCTCTGGTTATACTGTACCCTAAATCCGATTACTTATTTAGGCTACCCTCTGATTGTATGCAAGTTAGATATGTCTGTCAATGAGCACCTGATCTTGGATTCGCTTCAAACCTTCCTTGATCGTGCGAGCTCGCACTTCCCCGATGCCGTCCACGTCGTCGAGCTCTTCGATCGTCGCCATCATCAGATGCGGCAAGTCTTGAAAGCGCTCCACAAGATTTTGAATAATGACGGAAGGCAGCCGCGGGATCTTGTGCAGCACCCGATAACCGCGCGGGGCAATCGTTTCCTCGGTGCTTCCAGAGGCGTTCGGGTATCCGAGCAGCCGGGCAATGTGAGGGTGGTCGAGCATATCGTCAGATGCCAGCCGCTTGAGCGCTCCCATCAGCTCCCTGATCTTCTCCTCGTTCAGCTCGCGCATGTAGTCCTTGATCAGCAGCAGCGCTTCCTGCTCCGTGTTGCCGACAAGCTCCTCCAGCTGCATGCTGATCAGGCGCCCTTCGTTGCCGAGCTCGTTAATGTACCGTTTGATTTCCGCCTTGACCCGCAGCACCATCTCGATGCGCATCATCACGCCGGTGACGTCATGAAGCGTTACCAGCTCCTCGAATTCGGAAGCTCCCAGATTGGTGAGCGCTTGATCCAGCACCGACTTGTACTTCTCCAGCGTCTGAATCGCCTGGTTCGCTTTCGTCAGAATAACGCCGATATCTTTCAGCGCATACCGCAAATTGCCTTGATACAGGGTGATGACGTTGCGCCGCTGGGAAATGGATACGACCAGCTTCCCCGTCTGCTTGGCCACGCGCTCCGCCGTCCGGTGACGGATGCCTGTCTCGGTTGAAGGGATCGTCGAATCGGGCACGAGCTGCGTATTGGCATATAGAATGCTGCGCAGATCCTCGCTCAAGATGATGGCGCCGTCCATTTTGGCCAATTCATATAAATAATTCGGAGTAAACTCGCAGTTGATCGAGAATCCTCCGTCCACAATCTCCATGACCTCGGGACTATAGCCTACGACAATCAGCCCGCCGGTCTTGGCCCGCAACACATTCTCCAGCCCTTCGCGGAAAGGGGTTCCGGGAGCGACCAGCTGAAGCAGCTGGCTTAGCGTAACCTCCCGTTTGGCTTCATCCTTGCTCATGCTGTGCCTCCAGTCGGATGTTTGCAGACCAAGCGTTCCTCAGGAGACGGCCTGATCGCTATCGTTCGGCCGCTCTGTATGCACCTTGTCTGAAAACCTTGTGTTGTTGATACGTACTATCCTAATGCGGCAGTCAGCGCCTCGGCGACCGTGTTCACGCCGATCAGCTCGATGCCCTGGGGAGGATTCCAGCCCTTCATGCTCTTGGCAGGAAGGATGACCCTTTGGAAGCCAAGCTTCTCCGCCTCCCGCACGCGCTGGTCGGCGCGCGAGACGCCGCGAACCTCGCCGGTCAGCCCGACCTCCCCGAAGACGACATCGAAAGGTCTGGTCGGATGCTCTCGGAAGCTGGAGGCGATGCTGACTGCCACCGCCAGGTCGACAGCAGGCTCATCAAGCTTGACGCCGCCCGCCACATTCAAGTAAGCGTCTTGATTTTGCAGGAACATGCCCATTCGTTTCTCCAGCACCGCGATGATCAGCGACAAGCGGTTGTGGTCGAAGCCTGTCGCCATGCGGCGGGGAGACGGAAAATTCGTCTGGGAGACGAGCGCCTGCAGCTCGACCAGCACGGGCCGGGTTCCTTCCATGCTGGCCACGACCGTCGATCCGGCCACGCCGAGCGGCCTTTCGGACAAGAACAGCTCGGACGGATTGGTGACCTCTGTCAAACCGCTTTCGCGCATCTCGAAAATGCCGATTTCGTTGGTCGAGCCGAACCGGTTCTTCACCGCTCTCAGCAGCCGGTACGAATGATGCCGTTCTCCTTCGAAATACAGCACGCAATCGACCATATGCTCAAGCAGCCGCGGTCCGGCAATCGCTCCTTCTTTAGTAACATGGCCAACTAGGACCGTTGCAATTCCCTTTATTTTGGCTAAGCGCATAAAATGCCCCGTGCACTCGCGCACTTGCGATACGCTGCCCGGCGCGGAAGCAACGGCTGAATGATATACGGTCTGAATCGAGTCGATGACCAAAAAGTCGGGCTCGATCTCATCAATCGCCGCTTCGATATGCTCCAGGTTCGTCTCGCACAGCACGAACAGGAGCGGCGATACCGCCTGGAGCCGGTCGGCGCGCAGCTTCGTCTGGCGAACCGATTCCTCTCCGGAAATATACAGCACCTTGAGGCCGCGCTTGGTCAGCTCGTGAGACGTTTGCAGCAGCAGCGTCGATTTGCCGATTCCCGGATCGCCGCCGACAAGAATGAGCGAACCCGGCACGATGCCGCCGCCCAGCACCCGGTTCAGTTCCCTGATACTGGTCTCAATTCGCTCTTCTTCTCCGCCTTTTATATATATGATGGAAACCGCTTTTTCTTTCGTCCTCACAAGAGAAGAATGGTATCCGTTAGACTTGCCGCCCGTATCCAATTCTTCCACGAACGTATTCCAAGCCTGGCAGCCCGGACACTTCCCCAACCATTTGGGAGCCTCGTATCCGCACTCCTGGCAAAAAAACTTCGTTTTCGTCCTGGCCATGCGTCTTTCTCCTGACTTGTCATAGACATCTATACTAAAGTTTACCATGTCCCCTTCGTCTTGAAAACCTCTTTGTGCGGCGATTTCCGCCTTCCCCTTGCTTGGCACGGCAAAGACGGCAAAAAGGAGGCCTCATCGGCCTCCTTCTTATATTTCAACTGATTTATTCAACTGACCCTGCCGGCACTTCCTCCGTTCGTTTGACGGTCAGCTCGCCATCCTGCTCGTCGATGATCAGATGGTCTCCCTTGGAAATGTTGCCGCGCAGCAGCTCTTCGGACAAGCGGTCCTCGATATGCTTCTGGATCGCCCGGCGCAGCGGTCTGGCCCCGAAGGTCGGATCGAAGCCCTCTTTCGCCAGGAAGGCCTTCGCTTTGTCCGTCAGGATGAAATCGACGTTTTGGTCCTTCAGCCGCTTGCGCAGCTCGTCGGCCATCAGCGCGACGATCTCGGCGATGTGCTTCTCTTCCAGCGAGTGGAAGACGATGATTTCATCGATCCGGTTCAGGAACTCCGGACGGAAGCTCTTCTTGAGCTCGCCCATCACTTTATCCTTCATGTTGTTGTAGTCGCGCTCGGAATCATTCGAAGCGGTGAAGCCCAGCGTCGAATTTTTCTTGATCGTATCCGCGCCGACGTTCGACGTCATAATGATCAGCGTGTTGCGGAAGTCGACGGTGCGGCCTTTGGAATCGGTCAGCCGGCCGTCCTCCAGCACTTGAAGCAAAATGTTGAACACTTCCGGATGCGCCTTCTCGATCTCGTCCAGCAGCACGACGGAGTATGGCTTGCGGCGAACCTTCTCGGTGAGCTGGCCGCCTTCTTCGTATCCGACGTATCCGGGA